>Ga0334886_1000019_pt1 | contig 257362 bp, 212 predicted proteins | sample GraSluR1_MG_9_FD_207232 | JGI IMG/M metagenome (GOLD analysis project Ga0334886, IMG submission 207232) | Sludge microbial communities from methane-producing bioreactor in Wageningen University, Netherlands - Granular Sludge_27_06-R1 | ecosystem: Engineered > Bioreactor > Anaerobic >...
GTTACGCACCCGTGCGCCGGTCGCCACCAGGTATTGCTACCCGTGCTGCCCCTCGACTTGCATGTGTTAGGCCTGCCGCTAGCGTTCATCCTGAGCCAGGATCAAACTCTTCCTTGTAATCAAATCTCTTAATCTTTTTTCCTGCGCCTCCACCCCTCGGTGCGACGCCCCCCGCTCGATGAACCCAAAATCATTCATTCTGTAGTTCTTCCTTAACTTCTTCTTGGTGCCAGTGTGTCAAAGAACTCCGCGTTTACCATCGGCTACCTTCAGGTCGCCTTCTCTCCCCTCATCCCCCCAGCCCCGCCGGACCGGGTCCGCCCTGATCCCATTTTGGCCCAAAGCGGGTGCAAAGATAGATATTTACTAATCAATTTTCAAAATAAATAGAAAATTATTTTTATTTATTTTTATTATTACGACAATAAACTGTATATCAATATTTTTAATTGAATGAATGAGAAATGGTTTTTTTGAATTTAAAAAATAGACAAAAATCATCCGTTTTTATTCCTAAAAAAATCTATTGATTTTCTGAATGATAATTGTATTATTGATTATAAAAAAGGATAAACATATAATGAAGAACAGACATTAATTAATAAGGTATACCTGCCCTTTGGTAGCATCAATTTTTATTTGGTCCTGTTGAATTAAGATTTATATTTAATAAGAACTGTTGCTGATGGCTTATTTTTCCTTCTGCAAAATGCATTGATATTCCAAATCGTCCCTTAACTCGAGGAAAGTAAATAGGAGTAAAGTAAAAATCTAACCTATTATACCGCTTTAATCGGTAAAATGGATCTCCCCAATCAAGATGGTGCCCTTGTCCATTGTACAAAATATTACGAATACCAAATCCTTTATATTCAGCAATAGCTTCAATAATTAATCCATAAGGTGTATGCCATACCATATCATTTCTTGATCGTTCATAGGATTGAATCCCACCTATGCTAATACTCAATGAATCAAATGTTGTTATAGATCCAGCATCATATCCTACATTAAGGTATAGCACTCCATTATCCCTTATAAACTCATTGGGCAAAGGATCAGCTGTCTTAGCATAATGATACATATACATATGGTTGTAAACAAAAAGATTACCAAGATGGTATTTTCCATGTCCCCCAATTATAAATGTTTCTCTTCTTTTTTCGGTTTGTCTAGAAGTCCAATCTAAATAAACACTCTGAGAAAAAAAATAACTATAATATTTCCAATAAATCCCATTTATATTAGGGCGAAAGTAGTATACTGAATCGTAAAATATAGCTTGTGGGGCATTTGCAAGAACATTATGTCTTGAAAATGATCCAAACAGAAATTTGTACTTATCACCAATAAATCGATAATACAATAGGGGATAAACTTTATCAGTGAATTTATTACTACCAAATTCAGATAATGCATTTACCCCAACACGAATGGTGTGCAGAGAATCAAATTGCAGTCCTAATTCTGGAGAAAACTGAGTCCCAAAAAAAGTTTGAGGAACTTGTACCTCAGATTTGTACTCACGATTATCGGCAAAACCATAAAGGGTTAATTCCCAATCAAAATATTGAGCTCTAATGACGTTAGGTAGTAATATAAAAATAATTATAAGTACCCATGAGTACGGATAACCTTCATGCCTGCAATTCAATGTATTGCTCAAATTATTTCGTCTACTCTTTTCAAACATATTTGAGAAAAACTAAATGCAACTAATCTATTATTATAAATAAGTTTAAGCAAAAGTATAATAATGATTCTTTTAATCCCAAAAAGAATACAAAATGGATTGCAATAGTATAAAAATTAAATGATTAATATATTGGAACGCTAAGTTTAATGTAATCCTTAAGAGTAAAAATATAGTGTTGGAAAAGTTGAAATTCGCATTGTTTCGCTTAAGCTAAAAAATGATCGTTTCATTTGGCATAAAATAATAATGATTCACCATAATGATTATGTATTTGGTGTAAAATTGGTTGATTGTAGTTGTTACAAGTGTTTTAATTTGTAATTTGCAATGAAATTTTTAAAATCAATATGTTTTCTTTTATAGCATTTATGAAAAGATATATTGATATATTGATTGATTGATTGACCTGCCGCCTACCTGTCGGCAGACAGGGCAGGCAGGTTGATTGATTTCTCCGAAACCCTAAAACAAAGAATTCTGAGCTAAAAGTGAAAGATTGGTATTTGAAAATAATGAAGAAACATTTTAACCTCAATTAAACTAATAAATAATAGTATGAAAACTATCGTAGACAAATCCTTTTTATTGGTAACCGTTTTATTGGTAATATTTTCCAGTAAATCAATAGCTCAATTTGAGCAGAAGTTTACCCTACAGGCAGCTGGAGGATATGTTCAAGCGCTTCAACCGGATTTTTTTTCGGACGTGTTTAACAACGGATTTTCCTTTGATGGAGGAGCTCAGTACAACTTTAGCAGATCCACAAGCATTGTTGTGCTGGCGAAATACTCGACATTTTTTGCTAGAGAAGGTTTAATTGGTGGTGATGTTGAATTCAACCTGATCGGAATTAGCCTTTGTCCCAAGTACAAGCTCTTTACCGAAAAGAGACTAAATCCATATATCTACGGTGGTGCAAGTATTAATTATTATACTTTTTCTTTTGGCGATTTTAAATTTGAATGGAGTACAGAGTTTGGCTTTACCGGGGGTATTGGTTTCGACTACCGAATAAATGATAACCTTGGACTTTTTTTACAAGGTGGTCTAAGCGGAGTTGACAGTTCCAATGAGATGATTATTGCACTATACTCTCAGGTAGGTGTTACCATTAGCTTATTTAAGTCTAAATCACTATAGCCTTTTGAGAGTAGGAATAAATCAGTGGCTTGATTTTTGCTTTTTTTGTCAATAAAATATTGCTTTAGGATTATTAATTTCAAAAATTTTTATGCTAAATTGCATAAAAATTAACCTAGACAAAAAATAAAAAATATGAGCCCTCGCATTTTACCATTCATTAAAGTAATAGTTCTTCTACCCTTACTCACCTTAAGCATTTTATCAAAAGCTCAATTTGAGCAGAAGATTACCCTTCAGGCATCTGGTGGATATGTTGAGGTTTTATCACCAGATCTATTTAAACAAGATGTTTTTGACAGAGGATTCTCTATTGATGCTGGAATGCAATATAACTTTAGCCGGTCATTTAGTTTGGCTGCACTTGCCAAATACTCTAGGCTTTTTAACCCTGCAAAAAATGAAGGCATTTGGGATGATGAATACAATTTAATTGGCTTAACCATTTGCCCAAAGTATAGGCTTTTACCGAGGTATAAAGTAAACCCATACCTTTACGGGGGTCTAAGTGTAAACTATGTTAATATAATTTGGGAAAAAAGAAATGCGGAAGGAACATTTGAAGATGTCAAAAGCCCTCTTACTCTTGGGCTAAACGGAGGATTGGGCATTGATATAAGAGTTAGCGATAACCTTTCCCTATTTGTTCAAGGAGGCTTTTTAACAACAAAGTACACCGTTCCCGATTATACATCATTAGCCCTATTTTACTGGGATGAGTATTGGGAATGGATAAACTTCACCTATTTTCAGGCAGGTATTAATATTAGTCTATTTAAGTCAAAATCATTGTAACTATGAAAAAGCCTTTAGCCCTTCTGTTGTTTCTTCTGGGTGTAAACCTGGCTTACGGACAGATTCGCCTAAAGCAAACCCTTAGTGACCGCAAGCATCAGATTGTTTGTGTAGCCTACAGCCCCGACTCTAAAATGATTGCCACAGGAGGATTTGACAATAATGTCATTCTGTGGGACAGTCAAACCGGAACAATAATCAGAAAGTTAAGCGGTTTATCAGGTTTTCCTCTATCGGTTACCTTTAGTAAGGATTCAAAATACGTTATTGCTGGCGGTAAAGACGCTCGAGTAACCATTTGGGATGCACAAAGCGGAACTTTATTACGAAGCAATAGAGGTCACAAGGGCGATATTACTGATGTAGCCATAAGAGATGATAACGTCATTGCCTCGGCAAGCAAGGATAAAACCATTAGGCTTTGGGAATTCAACGGGAATTTTATCAGAGAGTTCATAGGGCATAAACGAGAAGTAATGGCCATTGATTTTAGCAATGACGGAACAAGAATTGCTTCGGGTAGTGCCGATGGAACCGTAAAGGAATGGGATGTTGCAACAGGTAAGGAAATTCGAAGCATTAAAGCCCACGATGGCTGGGTTAGAACCGTTGCATATAACCACAACTCAACCCTTATAGCCAGCGGAGGAGATGATGGGAAAATCCAGATATGGAACCGTTCTACTGGAGAGCTTCAAAACTCTATAATTGCCCATAGTAAATGGCTCGAAAATTTATCGTTTAGCCCCGATGGACGATATATAGCATCCGGAGGTCATGACAACTACCTTATTGTTGTAGATGCCAATACTGGAAAGATTGTGTTTAACTCTCCCCGTCAGGATTACTATGTTCTCTCAACAGCATTTGACCCTTCGGGGAAGCATATTATATCCTGTGCATTCCAATCGAGCAATCTCAGCGTTTGGGATGCAACTAGTTTATCCATTAGGGCCACTTTACCTACATCTGAACAGCCCAAAGAAAAGCCAAAGATCACCTGGAAAACTGCTAATAATCAAAAAACCGAAAATTTAACATATAAGATTAATGCATTAATCAAAAGCGAATCGCCCCTTTCAAGTATTGATATCTATTTAAATAACAACAGGTTCGCATCGCAAAGAGATTTTGAACAGAATAAGTTTCCACTTGAACTTAACTTTGAACAGGCAGTTTTTTTAACCGAGGGCAAGAATGATATTAAGCTGGTTGCATACAACGATGCAGGAGAATCTACATCGGAAATAATAAGCGTTTCCTACGCTCAACCAAAAGTTGAACCTAAAGCTCCTCCGGTTGCTGAAGTAATTCAACCCAAGGTTGAAACAGAAACAACTCCCACACCTGAGGAGAGACAAACCATTCAAGAAAAGGAGCCACCAAAAGTTGAACAAAAAACTCCAGCAAAAGAACTTTCTCACGATGAATTAATTGCTAATTTACCAAGGAACCCTATAAATCCTTTCAGGTTTGCATTGATCATTGGAAACGAGGACTACAGCTCATATCAGAGCGGTTTAGAGTCAGAAGCTGATGTTGCGTTTGCCATTAACGATGCCACTGCATTTAAGGAGTTTGCGCTTAGTGTATTGGGTGTTCCAAAAGATAACGTTTTATTTTTAACCAATGCACGTGCCATAGAGATGGACAATGCCATAAGTAAGCTAAATCCAATTATCAAAGCCTTGGGTGGAAAGGCTGAAATTTTCTTTTACTATGCCGGACATGGTTTCCCCGATGAGAAAACCCGTGAGCCTTACCTTATTCCGGTAGATGTTAGCGGAACAAATCTTCGTTTTGCCATAAAATTAAAAGATCTCTACGAATCGCTCACCGAACACCCTTCGGCACGCATAACGCTCTTTCTGGATGCATGCTTTAGTGGAGGCGCTCGGGAACAAGGACTTGTTTCGGCACGTGCGGTAAGAGTAAAACCAAAAGAGGATCTACTAAAAGGAAATCTTGTAGTCTTCTCTGCCAGTAGTGGAAATGAATCATCTCTTCCTTACAAGGATAAACAGCATGGGCTTTTCACATACTATCTGCTCGATAAGCTTAAGGAGACAAAAGGTGATATTACCTATAAGGATCTATCGGATTTCTTATCGGCTCAAGTAGGCGTTCGATCAGTTATGGTTAACAATAAACCTCAAACTCCTCAAACAAACGTAAGTGTTGATGCTGAAAGTATTTGGGTAAACTGGAAAATTAAATAACCAAATTTATTCATAGCGAAACAAATAATTACATTGTAAATAATTTTCAAACCTGATTTTTTTTTTAATTTTACTTTAATTTAAATTCAAGGGGTATAGTTTCAAGAGGTATTCTATGATAAAAAACCAAAAAAACCTAATACTTTAAAAGATTAACCTAAAACCTTAAAAATTATGAAAAAATTAGTTTCAAGTATTGTCATAGTAGCAGCACTATTCTGCTTAAATTCCTGTAAGGAACTGTGCGAGAAAAACAACACTGGCGATTTAACCATTTTTAATAACACTAGCATTCCTGTTGTATTTGACATCGAAGCATCTGGGGCTACGTTTGACTATCGTACAGTGCCTGCAGGCGGGAGCACAACCTATACAATACCCTCAGGGTATGTTACCGTAAATGCCGCGATGAATACATCCAGCGATTTTTATGAAGTTGCCTATATTAAACTTGCTCGATGCGCAGAAGAGACCTATTCAAGTCCAACGCAAATTTGCTCCATGTTTGATCTAACGCAAGTTACAATTATTAACAATACTTCGTGGAACCTTTATTTTAAACTTTGGATATCGGGAGTTGGAGATCTTAATCAGGTATTCATTTACTCAGGCAGCAGTTATACTTATACAAATGTTCCTGTTGGTAACGGATCAGCGACTTGTGATGTTTACTATGAAGGAAGTTGGTTATGGGGAAATTTCTTTACAGTTGAAGTTTGTGGCACACACTCTTGTGAATGGGAGGATAAGAAGGTAATTGAAGTCAGTGAATCACAGCAAGAACTTGTAATTAAGGAAAAATAGATTTTTTCACAAAATCCAATAAAAAACTAAGCTGTAATATTTACAGCTTAGTTTTTTTATTATTATTCAATCAGTTACAAATATTAATTTATTTAAAATAATAATCAAAAAAAATAAATACGCCCTCCTTTAAGCTTACTAAGTGGTATAATAATTGTAATTTTCGTGGTTTGTGAACTTTTTGTTACTTATTTTGTTTTTTCTTTTAAAAATGACTTTACAGGTACAAAGCAAGAAAAACAAACGATTTTATTTGAAATGAAAAAGACAATTTTAATTTTTTTAGGCTTAACATTAATAATAGGTTGTACAGCCCAATCGCAAAAATCAACGGATTCGGCAGTAAAGTGGTACACTTTTGAAGAGGCAGTAAAGCTTAACGAAACAACTCCGAAAAAGATATTTGTTGATGTTTATACCGATTGGTGCAGCTGGTGCAAGGTAATGGACCAGAAAACCTTTAGCCATCCTGAGATTGCCGCTTACCTTAACAAGCATTACTACCCTGTTAAGTTTGATGCTGAATCTACCAAACCAATTACATTTAAAGATATAGTTTTCGAAAATACAGGTGAGGGGCGCAGAAGTCCACATCAATTGGCAGCAGCACTGCTACAAGGGAAGATGTCGTATCCATCCATTGCATATCTAGATGAGAACAACCAACTTCTTACAGCAGTTCCTGGTTATTACACACCAGCACAGATAGAGCCAATTCTTGTATTCTTTGCTGAGGATCACTACAAAAACAAAAATTGGGAAACATTTTCCCAGTCGTTCAAAGGGAAGATCAAAGAAGAATAACCATCAAGAAACCCACTGTTCTGAATAAAAAAGATAAATTATCTCCCATTAAATTGAATACAGGCATTAAATCATCGGATCATATTCGATGGTAAACGAACCATGGGTCCCAGCTGATAGATTGTCATTGTTTTGGAGATAAACTCAACTTGGGAGTCGTAAATCTTTACGTTTGTAGGAACTGGAAGCCTATAGTAAACCAAATCGGTTCGAGGTGTGTCTTTTTCTTTAGCAAAGGCATTAAAAATATCAAGACCTTCCCAATTTTCGGTTGTTTTAAAAGAGATTAAAACTGGGCTTCCGCTTAAATCAGCCGGTGATAACACACCCCTTGAATTTGAAAAACGAAAAATAATGGATGTTTCCTCGTTATTGGCATCGGGAGTATAGTTAAACCAATGTGTTGTGGTGGATACCTTAGACTTTCCAATAAAAAGGGAAAGGTACTCTTTCTCCAGCCTTGAAATTTCAGTTAACACAGTTTCAACGGCCTTACCCTCAGCAACAAAATCGGCATCACCTGCAAGCAACTCATATCTTCGTTTACGAAGAGAAAAGATGAAATCAGCCGCTTCCCTTGCTTTGTCTTCTCTAGATTTTTCAACCACTATGGTTTTATGAACTGGCACTCTTATAAAAACACTATCCTGCAATACTCTTGAATAGTGAGTTGTGCGCTCAGCAGCAATGAATGGAGTTGGGGATAAATCCAGGTAATCTAAATCCAGTGATGGAGCTGTTTGAATCTGCATCAAATCGGGTTTATAAAAATTTGCAGATCCTGCAGGAATTATCAAGCCTTCTTTAGTTAAATTCAGAAAATCTGAATTAAAATCGACAGATGGCTCCACAACAAATAGAGCACTCATATCGGCCTCATTGTATGAAAATACATCTATTTTACTTACTTCCCATTGATTTTTTGAAGATAGGGGTGCATTGGCAATACCCATATACTTCTCGGCATACTGGGCGTAAGGACCAGGAATTATGGATATGTGTTCGGCATCTACCCTTACCAGCAGGCATGTTTTCGGAAGAGCATAAACCATTCCTTTTGGTGAAAGTTCTTGAGTTTGATTGGCCGGAACTATGGTAGTGGTAGTCTTTTTTGTGCATGAACATAATGATGTCAGCAGTATTATAATGCTTAGAATTGCTTTTATTCGCATTTTAGTTTCGGTTAAATAGATTAGATAATTAGTTTCACAGCAAATATAATTGGTTATTTGTCTATCAACAAAAATGCTTCATCCAAATAATCGATGATATCTGAAGCAAGAACCGACTGCTGCCCTTTAACTTCGGCGGCCATATCGCCTGCTAAACCATGAAGAAAAACCCCAGCAAGAGCAGCATCAACAGAATTATAACCTTGTCCAACTAGCGATGTGATAATTCCTGTAAGTACATCACCGCTGCCTGCAGTTGCCATGCCCGGGTTGCCTGTGCTATTGAAAAAAACTTTACCATTGGGACATACCACCTGAGAATACGCCCCTTTAATAACAATTACAACATTTAATTCATTTGCTTTTTTTATGGCTAATGATAATCGTGAAAAAGTGCAATCAGATTTTCCAAATAAACGATCAAACTCTCCAACATGAGGCGTAAGTATCGAATTTATGGGTAAATGGTCCAGCATATCAGGTAATAGAGAAAGAATGTTTAACCCATCAGCATCAATTACAAGTGGGCATTTTGAAATGCTAATAAGGTTAAATATCCCCATTTGAGTTCTTGTATTCTTCCCAATTCCAGGACCAATTCCAATGGTATAAAAAGAATCAGGATTATCAATACCTGTAATAAACCAATCATTATCATCAACTTGTACTATTGCCTCTGGCACGCTAATTTGCAGGACAGAAACTCCCTGCCGTGGCACATGTACATTAACCAAACCCGCTCCAGCTCTTAAGCATGCCCTTGTACTAAGCACAGCAGCACCAAGCATTCCGTAACTCCCAGCAATAATCAAGCAATGCCCAAAATTTCCTTTATGCTGAAATTTATTCCTGGGTTTAATTATTCCTTTTATAAAATCTCTGTCAACATAGGTGAAAGGTGACTCGGTTTGATTAATTGCCTGAGAGTGTAACCCAATATCAATGATAGACCAATCGCCAACATGCTGATCATTCTCGGCAAAAAAGAAGCTTAACTTGGGAAATTGAAGAGTTAGTGTAACCGATGCGTTTATCACAGGGTTCTTACTCGGGTAAGGATTCTCCTCTCCAAACAATCCTGAAGGAATATCAATTGAAACAACCTGACAAACACTATTATTGATATGATCGACCAAATCGGCAGCTATTCCACTTAAAGGTTTTGATAAACCAGAACCAAAAAGGCTATCTACGATGAGAGCACCATGAAAAAAAGCAGGAAAGTCTTCCTTAGAACTAATAGTTACAGGGTACAAACCGATGTTTATTAGCCTTTGAATATTGACTGTTAAGTCGGGTGAATACTTTTTTGCTGATAGCACAAAAACCTTAACATCATAACCAACCTGATGAAGCATACGCCCAATGGCGACTCCATCGCCACCATTATTGCCTGGTCCTGAAAAAATATACACAGGGTTAATGGATCTGAATTTTTTCACAATCCATTTGAAAAGTTCTAAAGCAGCTCGTTCCATCAAGTCAATTGAATGTATTGGTTCATTCTCAATGGTATAAGCATCAATGCTTTGAATTTGCTTGCAGGTAAAAACTTTCATTAGATGAATTGCTAAACTACTAACAAATATAGTGATTTTTCGCACCCATAAAGAGTAAATGAAAACAGCTTCTATAAAGCCGATAAAATTTGTAAATTGCAATCATATTCTCAGTACCTTTAATATGAAAGAGTTCATACTTGAAACCGATTATATTCCTTTGATTCAACTTCTTAAGATTATGAGAATTGCACAAAGCGGAGGTGAGGCTCAACGGCTTGTAGAAATGGGTACAGTAACAGTTAATGGAAAACCCGAAAGCAGAAAACGTGCAAAGCTTCGCACTGGCGATATAGTTAAATGTCAAGGAGTTACTATTTTAGTAAAGGTTAAAGGTTAAAGGTTAAAGGTTAAAGGTTAAAGGTTAAAGGTTAAAGGTTAAAGGCTAAAGGTTAAAGGTTAAAGGCTAAAGGCTAAAGGCTAAAGGCTAAAGGTTAAAGTTTAAAGGAAATTTTTAATAGCTATCACAAATTATGAATAGATTATTTTTTATTACTGTTATTACACTATTGCTGTCGCAAAAAGTAAATGGACAGGATAAATACTTTGTTTCGTTTATTGATAAAAATGGAACGCCCTATTCCATTGAAAATCCTGAAGATTTCCTTAGCCAAAAATCCATTGAAAGAAGAGCTAGGCAAGGTATTGAAATAACAGAAAAAGATTTACCAGTTTCGCCAGATTACATTGAACAGGTTCAAAGTACAGGTGCAACAGTACTATATCCTTTGAAATGGTTTAATGGTATTGTGGTCGAAACCAGCTCCAACGAAATTGTTCAGGAAATTCTAAATCTTGATCCTGTGCTTATGGTAGAGCAAATTTTTGAATATGGGCTTAAAGCCCAATCGCTTCCAGATGATGAATTCTTTCCTGTTTATAAAGTAAAGAAAGACCCCAAGGATTACTACAACTACGGCAGTTCATCAACTCAAATCAAAATGCTTAGTGGTCATTCACTGCATAATTTGGGGTATAGAGGAAAAGGAATGACCATTGCAGTATTAGATGCTGGTTTTTTCAATGTAAATAACCTTCCAGCTTTCGATAGCTTAAATACTGAGGGCAGGTTAATTTTCACAAGAGATTATGTAAATCCTAACTCTAATATCTACGATGAGCATACGCATGGTATGATAGTTCTCTCTGCGATGGCGGGAAATATTCCTGGTCAACTCATAGGAACTGCTCCCGAAGCAGATTATATTCTTATAAGAACTGAAGATGGTTTAAGTGAACAAATAATTGAGGAGTACAACTGGGCTGCAGGTGCTGAACTTGCCGACAGCTTAGGCGCTGATGTAATAAATTCGTCACTAGGTTATTACACTTTCGACGCTCAATGGCAAAACCATGTATATGAAGATATGGATGGGCAAACCACGCCGGTTGCCCTAGCTGCAAATATTGCAGCAGAAGTGGGAATGCTAGTTGTTGCCAGCGCAGGGAATGAAGGAAATTCAGCATGGCAACATATCATTAGCCCATCGGATGGACTTTACTGTATTGCAGTGGGAGCTGTTGATGAGAATGGTCAATACGTCTCGTTCAGTTCCATTGGACCATCGGCTGATGGAAGAGTAAAACCCGATGTGGCTGCCATGGGTAGAGGCACTGTTGTTCAAGGTACTGATGGTCAAATAAGCTCTGCTAATGGGACATCCCTCTCTGCACCCATAATCTCAGGCTTGGCAGCATGCCTATGGCAGGCTCTACCAAATATCACGGTAGCTGATCTGAGGGAAAGAATACATTATTCTTCGAGTATATACGAGAATCCAAACCCGTTAATTGGTTATGGACTACCCAATTTTTTCAATGCCATGTATCCTCTTAGTATTGCCACTGATCTAGATAATAGCCAGCTCAAAGTATTCCCAAATCCCTCAAATGGAAAAATTATGGTTTCGTTACCTTGGCAAAACTGCAGCGAACACTCCATTAGGGTAATGACAATAGAAGGCAAAACTATTATAAATCAAAACTTTACACCAAACTCATCTGTTTATTCCATAGATATTCCTTCAAACCACCCATCGGGTTTATACTTGATAAAGCTAACTTCAAAGCATGGAACAAAGTTCGGAAAAGTAATTCTTCAATACTTTTAACCATGTATGAAAATGAGCGTTTAACGCTTTACGAGATCTGTCAAAGAATTCAGGAAACGATATACGAAGGATTCCCAGAAAGTATATGGATTATCGCCGAAATAGGCGAGATGAAAGAACATCGTACTGGACATTGTTACATGGAATTGGTTGAAAAAAATGACAATAGTGAACAGCCAAAAGCTAGGGCAAGAGCAACTATCTGGGGAGGAAAGTATAGAGTTCTAAAACCATTCTTCGAAATGGCAACTGGGCGCAAACTAATGGCTGGTCTTAAGGTATTGGTTCTTTGCGAGGTTAATTACCATCCGGTTTACGGGTTTTCTCTTAACATTCAGGATATTGATCCAAATTTTACCATTGGGGAGATTGAAAAACGTAAACAAGAGACCATTCAAAAGATTATTGATGAAGGGATTTTCGATATGAACAAGCAAATAGATTTTCCCATATTACCAAAACGCATTGCTGTAATCTCCTCCCCTACTGCCGCTGGATACGAAGATTTCACGAATCAACTTGACTCAAACGCATATGGCTACAGAATTCAATACACACTTTTTGAAGCCATAATGCAGGGCGATAAGGCAGAAAGTTCCATTGTTAATGCTCTTGATAGAATACATCAACAGTTAGATCAGTGGGATGTTGTTGCTATAATCCGGGGTGGTGGATCGCAAACTGACCTATCATCATTTGATGGGTATATCATAGCAAGCAATATCGCACAATTCCCGTTGCCCATAATTACTGGCATTGGACACGAAAAGGATATAACCGTAGCCGATCTAGTTGCACATACTCGACTAAAAACTCCAACCGCTGCAGCACAGTATATTTTAGGGGCCTTTTCAAATGCTGAAAATCTGCTTATTGATGTTAAGGATGATTTTATCGAATCAGTCAATAAGTTGCTTAGCGAAAGTAGTCATTTAACAACAAAGCTTCAAGGGAAAATAGCTCCACTGATAATAAGAAGAACAAACTCTAAAAGTTTGGAATTACATCATGTAACCCATTCATTTAATGAGGCTATAGATAGATTTCTATTGATATCGAACAATAATTTATATCAAAAAGCAATTGCCATTAAACCGAAATTTCAGCTTGTTTTAAATAGCCTTAATCAAAAGCTAGAGACTTATGACAAAAGAGTTAAGCATAGTAATCGCAGATTTATCAATTTTAAGTCGGAAAGAATTACCAGTTATGAGAAAATGCTCAACTACCTCGATCCTGAGAATGTTATGAAAAGGGGTTTCTCAATAACCAGAATAAATGGAAAAATTGTTAAACAAATTGAAAATGTAAAAAAGGAAGAGATTATTGAAACCATTTTAATAAATGGAAAAATAGTTAGTAGGATTCAGTCTATAAACAAAACTGGCACAGCCTTGGATAGAAATTAAATAATTACTATATTTCCAAAAAAAAAGTAGTGTGAATTTTAGAATTTTCATATTAATTATTATTTATTGCTTATTAGGTGGCAATAGTTTTTGTCAATCTTTTCAATATAAAATAGATAGCCTTACTCTATTAGCTGAAAAATCACCAGATAAAGAAAAAGTTCTTATTTACGATAATATCTCAAGAATGTACTGGGGTAATGCTCCTGATTCGAGTTTATTTTTTGCTCAAAAGGCTTTAGAATATGCCAAGATTACCAATGATGTATTTTCTCTTGGGAAGGCTTTCAATAGCATTGGAAATGCTTACCTCGACATGAGAGAGCCTGAAAAAGCTCTTGAAAATTACCTTAAATCAAAAGAGTACAGAAAACAAATAGATAACAAGATAGATGTTGCCTTTTCCCTCAACAATATAGCATTGGCTTACATGGAGTTAAATATGTTCTCGGAGGCATTAAACTCTTTTAAAGAAGGAGTGAGTATTTGTCAGGAAGAAGGGGATCTTAACAATGAAGCTTTATTACTATTGGGTATTGCTGAGATTTATGAAAATATTAACGACAACAACAATGCTCTGGAATACGCAATAAAAGCAGCAAATATCTTTATTCATTTCAATAACCCAATTGGGTTAGCCAGAACCTACAGTTTAATTGGCACACTTCACAGAAACCTGAATAACAGTCCACTAGCATTAGAATATTACAAAAGAGCATACTCATTATACCAACAAAATGGAGGTATTTCGAATCTATCCTCAGCGGTAAATAATCTTGGTATAATATACGATGAACTTGGTAATTATCCACAAGCACTTGAGTTTTTCTCAAAATCGTTAGAGTATTCTCAAATGCAAAACGATAAAATTGGAATGTCAACAGCTTTTAACAATATTGGCTACATATACTCCAAAATTAATAATTATTCTGAAGCACTTGAATCATACTTTAAGTCACTATTAATAAGTCGTGAACTAAGCGATATTACAAGTGAAATGAACACATACAATAATATCGCCTGGGTTTACTTCCACTCAAATAACATAAACAAAGCCGAAGAGTACGTTAACAAAGCATTTGTGCTTATTCCCCAGAATCAAAATCTCCTTTTCACCTCCGAAACGCATGAAATACTTAGTAAAATAAGGTACATTCAAGGTCGTTACAAGGAAGCTTTTGACCATAAATCAAAATTTATGGAACTAAAAGATAGCCTTTTCAATACCGATCGTAATGAGAAGTTTATGGAGATGCAAGTTCGTTTTGAAACAGCCCAAAAGGAAAAAGAGATTGAAATCCTTAAAAAAAACGATGAGATTAATAACCTAACCATACAGCGTCAAAAGAATTTTCAAATGTTCTGGATTGCGCTTCTAGTATTACTTATTGCTACTGTTGGAGCAATCTACTACAATCTTTTATCAAAGAAAAGAACAAATGCCTTGCTGTTTGATAAAAACAAAGAACTTGAAGAAATCAATGAAAAACTTCTAAAATCTGAAGAAGATCTTAAAGAACTTAATACAACAAAGGATAGGTTTTTCTCAATCATTGCACACGATTTAAAGAATCCCTTTAATGCACTTCTTGGTTTCAGCGAACTACTGAAATTGAATATTGACAACTACACAAAGGAAGAAATAAAAAAACAGGTGGAGATAATCAACGAATCTGCTCAAAGCCTTTTCAAGCTTTTAGATAATCTGCTTAACTGGTCCCGAACACAAATTGGATCAATAGTTTATAAACCTGACTTATTTCCATTACATCCATTGGTTAGTCAAGAAGTTGAACTACTGGAAGCCACTGCAGAAAGAAAAAATATTAAGATTGTTGTACGAATTGGAAGCCATATTATGGTTTTTGCTGATAATAATATCATAAGCATAGTAATTAGAAATCTTATTAATAATGCCATTAAGTTCAGCAATTCTGGAGGTAGAATACTTGTTAATGCGGATGAAAAGGAAAATATGGTTGAAGTATCCGTATCTGACTCAGGGATTGGAATGGAACAAAGTGAACTCAATAAACTTTTCCGACTAGACGAGTCATTTACTTCGAGGGGAACCGCAGATGAAGAAGGTACCGGATTAGGGCTACTGCTTTGCAAAGAATTTGTTGAGAAAAACAGAGGCCATATTAGGGCTACTAGCGAAAAAGGGAAGGGAAGCACTTTTTATTTCACGCTTCACACCCATCGTTGGACTTAATAAAACTCATTTTCAAATAATTACTTAATCAAGCATTAACATTTTTTTTAAATCATCAATTAAGTAATAACCAAAGTTTACTCCCTTTTTATGCCATACAAATTTTTTCCTTTACTTTTATTATTTTACTTACCACTAATGGGTTGGACCATTAATCCTGATAATTTACATGCAAACTTCTCACAAATCGATAAGCAGCTAGCCAAAGCTCTTGATTTGATCGATGAACACCCACAAAAATCCTTGAGGATTAGCGAGTCCTCACTTTTACTTGCAAAAAATGAGAATAGCCTTTATAAAACTATGTTGATATATTATATTCTCACAAGGGTTAATCAAAATCTAGGATTTTCTGAAATAGCATTTCAGTATGCAGATTCAGCTGAAATAAATGCGCTTAGCTTGAATGCCGTTGAAATGTTTTCACATATCACAAAAACCAAAGTCGATCTATTTCTTCAGTATGGTAAGGAAAGGGAAGCCTTAAATCTCGTTTCAGAAAGTTTGAAGAAGGCAAAAAAAATGAATAATAATCAGTTGATTGTAGAATCTTTACTTCTTCAAGCACATCTTCACGAACAACAAAACAGGTTGGAAGAATACATTCAAACAATTGGTAAAGCTATTGAAATTGCTGAAAAGGTAAATAATAAAGAACTAATGGCAGAATGCTACCACAGAATGGGTAGCATGTTTTTCCGATCAAGCCAATTTAATGAAGCCATAGAATGGTACAGCAAAGCAAAGCAAATTAGAGATGAAATATCCGATACTTTAGGAGTTATTTCCATCCTTAAAAACATAAGTCTAGTCAATAGAGATCTGGGTAAACTCAACGAATCTAATGCTCTGCTTAATGAGGCACAACAACTAGCCTACAATTTAGGGAACAAAAAACAAATGGCTGATATATACAACCTTCTGGGAAGCCTTGCCCTGAGAGCAAAAAAAAGCACTGAAGCATTAGAGTACTACAATCAAAGCTTAATTATTAGGGAAAAAGAGGGTTATTTAGCTAGCGTTGCTTCAACTCTAGAAAACATATCAAGAGTGCAAAAAGATCTAAATCTTTTTGATGATGCCACCAGCAATCTTCATCGTTCCATTGATATTCGTATCGAGCTTAATGATTCAAGAGGATTGGCATCAGCTTATAACGATTTGGGAAATCTATTATCGGAAAAGGGCGATCTGGCTGAAGCATTGAAATACTATTTATCAGCTTTAAAGATTAGGCAGGAGAACAATTTACAAGCTGAAATTGCTCGTTCTCTCACAAACATTGGTCTCACATATCGCAAGTTGGGCTCTCAAAAGAATGCTATTAAATATTTTGATCAAGCCCTTGAAATGATTTCTGATAAGCAAGATCCAATAGGCAAAGCCTATGTTTTTATTCATCAAGGAAACACCCTTATCGACATGGGCAATCCCAGTAAAGCTCTTGAAAGTTTTAAACAAGCTTTCGAACTAAGGAAGATAACAAATAACCCAATCACTATTTCTCAAACTTACCGAAGTCTTGCCAACGCCTACAGCGATCTTAACTCATATACTCAAGCTCGGAATTACCTTAACAAAGCACACGATTTGATGGATGGAATAGGTGACGAAATTGGGGTTGCTGATATCCTCAACGAACTCGGGAACCTTGCCTTAAAAGAAAATGATTATGACGAGGCTTTGCTTCGTTTCCAACATGCGGCTTTGCTTTATGGAAAACATTTTCAACTTGATAAACGAGGGCTTTGCCTAAGGAAAATTGGGGAAATACAAACCAAACTTGGGCATTATACCATTGCATTGGAAAATTTGAAACTAGCCCATTCACTTGGTGAACGAACCGAAAATGAAAAGTTGGTAGAGCTAACCCTTTTAGCACTTCACAATTTTCACCTAGCGAGAGGTGAGTATAGGGAGGCGCTGGATTACTTCCATCAGCATATTCTAATGAAGGAGATGTTGGGTTCTAAACACCATCAGGAGAGCATCTGGCAAGCAAGCCTAGATCTAGAGTTAGATAAAAAGGTGGAGGAGATTAAGAAAATTGAGAATGAGGTAGAATCACTCCGAACAGAGGCAAAACTAAAATCAATTGAACTTAAACAGCAAACGCTTATGCGTAATTTCTTTGCAACTGTTTCGATTCTTGTTTTAATACTTGCGCTGGGAAGTGTATATGGGTATGTTGTAATCCGACAAAAGAACAAATGGCTAAACGAAGCCAACGAGAAGTTGTCTCAATCAGAGGAAAACTTAAAAAAAATGGTACAAACCAAAGACAAGCTTTTCTCAATAATTGCTCATGATTTACGCAGTCCTTTTACAGCTTTAGTAGGATTAACAGAAGTATTCTCACACAATGCCTCACAACTCGAAACTAAAGATATTTCCGATTACGGCTCACTAATTCACCAATCGTCTCAGAAACTATTAACTCTAATTGAGAACTTGCTTGACTGGTCGAGAAGCCAAACTGGAAAAATAAAACTGGAACCACTTAGAATCTCACTAGATAAGTTAACAAACGAAATAATAAACATTCATTCCTTACAAGCCAACACTAAATCTATAACATTAAAAAATACCATTCCCAATGATATTGTTGTATATGCCGACTACGAAATGCTTTCAGCTGTTCTCAGAAATTTGGTTTCCAACGCCATTAAGTTTACACAAGAGAATGGCTCGGTTGAGTTAAAAGCTCATCGCAACGATAATAACATCATAATTAAGATAATCGACAATGGTGTTGGCATTAGCCCCGAAAACCTAAAAAAACTTTTTAAACTGGAGGAAAGTTTCTCTACCCAAGGAACCGATCAAGAATCGGGAACAGGTTTAGGACTTATTGTATGTAAAGAATTTATTGAGAAAAATGGCGGTAAAATATCCGTTGAAAGCGAAGTGAATGAGGGAACAACATTCACAATTTCTTTACCAGCTAGTTAGTTTATTATAAGATCATTCCATGAACTTGTAACTGGATAAAACCTTATGTGATGACAAATAAAAAGATTACCTATTCTAAAGCCATTGCTGAAATAGAAGAGATAACCGAAAAGATTGAAAATAATGAGCTCGATGTTGATTTATTGGCTCAAAACGTAAAGCGTATTGCCGAACTTATTAAACTATGCAAAGCCAAACTCAAATCCACTGAAGAAGAGGTGGAAAAGATTTTAAAGGACTTTGACGAATAGAATTCTGGATAAATTAAAAAGTTAACTTTCCAGGCTTAATCATGTTTTCAGGTGCAAGTATTTTATCGAGTTGATCCTTAGTAAGCATTCTATGCTCTAGCACAAGATCATAAACACTCTTTCCTGTATCTAAGGCCTCCTTAGCAATTTTTGTTGACTTTTCGTATCCAATAATGGGATTCAAAGCTGTAACTAGGCCAATGCTATTATGTACCAAATTACGGCAATGCTCCACATTGGCAGTGATACCATCGATACACCTATACTTCAAAGTATTCATACCATTTTTTAGCATCTCAATGGATTCGAATAGACTTTGTACAATGACAGGCTCAAAAACATTCAACTCCAACTGTCCACCTTCGGCGGCAAGGGTAACGGTTAAATCGTTTCCAATTACCTTGAACGCAATTTGGTTCACAACCTCAGGAATCACTGGATTCACCTTTCCTGGCATGATTGATGACCCTGGTTGCATTGGGGGTAAATTTATCTCGTTAATTCCTGTTCTGGGACCCGAAGAGAGCAAGCGCAAATCGTTGCATATCTTCGAAAGTTTAACGGCAAGCCGCTTAACTGCTGACGAAAACATTACAAAAGCACCTGTGTCCTGAGTTGCTTCAACAAGGTTTGATGCTAAAACAACATCTAGTCCTGTAATACGTCTTAAATGAGCCATAACTTTTTCAGCATACTCAGGTTCCGAGTTTATCCCTGTGCCAATGGCCGTGGCTCCCATATTCACTTCGAGAAAAAGTTTTGCGTTTTGGTTCAACCTTTCTATCTCCTCCGAAAGAGTTACCGCATAAGCTTCGAAGGATTGCCCTAAAGTCATGGGTACTGCATCCTGCAACTGCGTACGCCCCATTTTAATGATTTGAGCGAATTCGCCTGCCTTTGCCTGAAATGATTCAATAAGGCTTTTTAATACTACTATTAATTTTTCATTTGAATGGATTAGCGCTATTTTAACAGCTGTAGGGTAAGCATCATTGGTTGATTGCGATAGGTTTACGTGGTTGTTCGGATGACAATGTTCATACTGTCCCTTCTCATAACCCATCAATTCTAGAGCACGGTTTGCAATAACCTCATTGGCATTCATATTGGTTGATGTACCCGCACCTCCCTGTATCATATCAACAACAAAGTGGTTGTGATATTTACCATTTTTAATCTCCTGACATGCGCCAACAATAGCATCCTTGATCTTATAATCAAACAAGCCCAATTCAAAATTTGCCTCAGCGGCTGCTTCCTTCACCATAGCAAGTGCATCGATTAGCATAGGGTAGAAATTCAAGGGGACTCCGCTTATATTAAAATTTTCTAGTGCCCTAAGTGTCTGAACCCCATAATAATATTCATAAGGAACGTTTCTGTCACCAAGTAAATCATGCTCCTCCCGAGTTCTCCCCGACTCGTATTGAGCCGCAGGATTAATCATGCGTGTATTGGCATGTCTCATACGTCTCGAAATTACCCGCGTAATATTCGAAAAGATTTTTAGGGTAGTAGATGCATTCATACTGAATACTTCATTCTCTAGGGTAATCACTGTGGTGGGGATAAGAGCCCTAGCTGAAGTTGAATGAGGTGAATCGGTAGCCCATGATCCTTCACCAAGGAAATCGCCCTTGCTAAAGTAGGTTAACTTCAACTCAACACCATAGGGGTTACTCTTGAAAAGTTCAACTTCACCTTCGTATATAATATAAATACTCTCTCTTCTACCATTCTCTCGGAATAAGAACTGATTCGCTTCAAATGTTTTGAACTTCACACAACATGTTAGCATTTGGTATTCATCATCTGTGAGTCCGCGAAAAAGTTCAATTTTTTTCAGAAATTCAATTAGCTTATTATTATCCATGGTATTGCATATTAATATGAATTATTCATTGTAAAAATGTTTTGAATCGCAAAGTTATCGAAGTTTATATTATTGTGACAAGTTAATGGAATGATATTCATTAACTCTATTTTTTTAAACATAAAAGTTTTATTTTTTTAATTGATTAATCATTATGATAAAAAAGAAAAATATTTAAAGAACTTTTTTTATGAATTCTAATTAAACGGCTATTATACAATGTCAAAGGAAAAATTATTTAAAGAGTTTATTGCCGAAAGGGTGAAGGATGGTAAAATCAGCTCATCGGAATACAATTTGCTAATTGAAAAAGGTAAGAATTTGGACTACAGATATAACCATTAGAAGTTATGGAGGGGTTGAAATTGTTGGTAATAAATTCACCAAATGGGATGCAAAAAGAATAAAAACATTAATCCATGCAAGGCAAGGATAATGCATTTAATAAAGTTAAGCCCCGCAAATTAAAGCGGGGCTTAACTTTAGATAACAATAGACTATGCATGAAAAATATCTAACTCCTCTTCGGATGAAGAAACTCTTTCGGTTTGACGTACGGCATTCTCGTTGAAAAAGGAAATAATCCGGTCGAGCATTACGGCTTGAGAATTACTGGTCATGGAGTACTTGTAAATATTTGTTGCCAAAAGTTTCAGCTGATTCTGATTTGCGATAAGCACCTGAATTGGTTCTATTTCACCAAATTTAACAGATGTTTGAACCTTTTTAAGCTCATTTAGGTTTGAAGTGATAATATCAATAAGTTGCCTATATGAGTTTGCTGCTGGGGTATTTCGGCGTGATATAATTCCAATAACCCTAAAGGTCTTTGGATCAATAAGTGGTGCTCCACTATTGCCATAACTTGAATGCCCATCGAATTGAATAAACCTCACCCCTTCATTATTGGTATTGAATGAAGAAATATAACCAGTTCGAAGGCAAAGGCTTGTAGATCCACAACAAAATGCCAAGGATGCAATTTGACTTCCTATGCTAAAATTTCTATGCTCGCTAAGTTCCAAACTTGGAATGGCCTGAAATTCTGGAAAATCGATGTGATAAACAGCGTAATGGCCGTTGTTGTTTAATACTCCAATTCGATGCTCCTTGTTAAACTCAGCGTAAGGTATTCTCATGGATGCGGAAACCGTATTGGCATCAGCTCCCACAAAAGTGATCTCAACCTTTTGAGCTTTTTCAACGGTAAATGCACTATGGCTTGTTACCAGATAATCCTTAACTTTAAAACCTGTAAGAATATCAACGCTTACACCGCGGGCATTCAAAAAGTTCAATTGGCAAACGGATGCGTGACATTTATTCCAAACTTGTGTAAACATTCTGAAAAGAGTTTAAGGTTTTTTAGGGTAAAACAGTGTAATAATTTCTAAAAAGAGCGCACAATAGTAAAAACAAAAAGAATGGTAACAAGAAAAAATACGATAAAAACAGCTGCATCGATTGTAAACCTGTCTATTAAGTTCGATTTTAAATATTCTCCAAACCTTTTCATGGTATCGTTTTTTTGTTTAACTACTTCCTTTTATTAGTAAATTATCTGAAAAACATTACTCCTTACAGCGACAAAATTATCTAAACCCGCTAGCTTGTCAAGTGGTCAAAAATGTCTTTTTTTTATTCATGACTTTTCTTATTTCAAATTAGATCAGTACATTTGCTAAACTAATTGTTAATGATGAAGTTTTACGATTTCTAAATGTCAAAATGCCACAGTTATGCTGCAAGAGATAAAAGATCAGGTTGAACTGAAATTTGGCAAAAAGATTACCTATCAGAAGGATTGCAAAACTTTGTCTGACAGTATATTGAATGAAGTTGGATTATACATTAGTCCATCCACCTTGAGAAGAATTTTTGGGTTCCTAAAAACGAATTCTAATCCATCGCGTGTCAGCCTCGATACCCTAAGCCAATACTGCGGTTTTGTCAATTGGAGTGATTTCGTTGCAAAAAACGTAGATTCAAGTCCTTCGGGCGAAAAGCTCATTAATTTATGGGAAACAATCCGTAAAAAGTCAGAGACAATAAGCAAAAAAAGTTGTGAAGTGATTAAAAGACAAATACCCTTTGACTTTTCAAACACTGTGATTAGATCCTTTGCAGAGGAGAGATTATCCTACTTCTTGAAATCCAAACACATTGCTACACCATTTGTAGGTCCTGGTGGGTATGGGAAATCTACTCTACTGGTTGGTTGGTACTCAAAATTTTCATCCCTGCCTCAGAATCGCAAAGATATTATTCTTTTCATCTCTGCCTCAACGCTTGAAAGCTTTATAAATGCAGGCCCCTTTTTTGAAAATTGGCTGTTTTCAATCCTTGATATTGATGCAGGATCAGATTTCTTCGACCAACTTGTCAACCCATGCGCAAACCTTCCAGGAAAATTTATCATAATTATCGACGCATTGGATGAGTTAATAGATGTTGGGAGTAAATCCGAAAGAATTTTTAATGGCATCCATAAATTCATTAATCAAATATCGTCACAGAAACAATGCATTAAGTTAATTCTTTCATCGCGCCAAACTACATGGCAATATTTTTACAAAGAGGACACCTCTAAAGAGCAATGGTATTTTGCTGGTAAAGAAAATTTCACTTTGGCAGATGCCAACATGCCTCCCTTCAACGACTATGAAATACAAGCTATTCTGGATAATACAATCAACAAGGAATCAACTGGTAGGGTTGTAGTTGAAGAGTTAACTCCAGATTTACTCCAAATAATATCATATCCTTATTATATACAACTATTTATTAAAATATTCAATCCCGAAACATCTCATCTTATTGGCGACAGGCTAGATCTGCTTAATGAATTTATTAATAAAGAACTCTATCAGAGTCAATATTCTGATGAGAAGTTTGATATACTCAATAAAATAATTGATCTCTCGTTAATCAACAAAACACCAGGAATAGCTACAAAAAATGTACTGAAGGAACTATACCCTATACACCTCAAACTTTCGGGAAATTACTACCATGCATACAATCAATTGCTTTCATATGGGTTGCTTAGCGAGGAGCTCGTTGAAAATCGCTTTGGAGCATATACTAAGCAAATTAGAATTTCACAATGGGCAATTTACGAATTACTGCTTGTGCAAAAACTTATTCAACAAAATAAAGAGATCAATTTCTTCCTTTTCAAAAAGATTGAAATCGATTTTGCCCAATCGCCAATATTACCCAATCTTATCTGCATGTTGTTTGAAATTGCTTACAAGAATAAAAACCTTGAGGCACTTGAGAAATTCTTCAATCTTTCTGATGAAACACTTTCGTTGGCTTTAAGCCAACCCACAATACCACTCACCCTGCGTAGGGACGATTATATGCGAAATGCTTTAATTCCTTATTACGCAAAAGATCCTAGGGCAAGAAAATATCTTTTTGAAGAAGTTGTAAACATTAACGCCATCGCCACTTCATGGAAATTCATTATATTCAACTATTTTCAAAAGGCATCGAGCGAAAAGGATAAATTCTATGCTAAAACCTTGCTATGCATTTCAGATCTATTGAGACTTGATCTAAACTGGTTAACAAGATTTAATGAAGAGTTCCCCCATCAAACACCTCATCAAGAGGCAAGCCCCTACCTAAAAGGGCTTTGGTTTTCATGTAAAACTATTTGCTTATACTTCTCTGATGCAAGTAATATTGAAGAAGCTATTGTCCAAGCTGAATTATATTCACAAGATCAGCAATCAACATGGAACGAAAATGACCTTAATAATTTTGACAACGGACTTATTGTTGGTTTATTGGTTGCCAAGCAATACGATGTAATATATAAACTTCTAAAACGATTTGCAACACCCAAACCCAAAGAAAACCTCGTAGCACTTGAAAAAGCATTAATTCTTACTTATGAATACTCAAAATGGTTAAAGGAATCAACTTTTGATGCCGAGAAGATGCAAGATTATGAGGGTTTCCTCAACGAAATGCCACCATGGAATAGTTATATTCCCATAATTATTGGGAAAAATTGGCTCGCCATGTACTATCTATCCCTTGGAAAAACAGATAAAGCATACGAGCTTTTCCGTAAATCCATCGAAATAAGCAATTTGGCTGGTTATCTGGTTTTTGAGGTAAGAGTCCTGAAAAGACTTTACTTTGTTCTCCTATCATTGGGTGAAAAGAAAAAGGCATCCGAATGCGAATCCTTTGCCAAGGGTTTGGTTGAGAAGAAAGGTGACATATTCAGTTTGCTTTAGGCCTTTTCTAAATGATAGTTAACTAATTCAGTTATGGGATAACGTACTACTCGCACAAGATTACCACCATGTTTTTCAATAATTCTCGAAAGATTACTCTGAAAAATTGCTCCCACCGATCCAACAACTCCAATGGGAAAGTTCTTAAAATTCTTGTACTTTAAAAGATGATTATGGACAAAATTCTCAAATGCATTATCTACCATTTTATTTATGTAAGGATGTCCTGAGTTTCTTTCGAGGAAAGGAATGAAACTTGCCAAAAAACGGTTAGGGAAAGGTTCAGCGTAAATCTTATTTAGAATTTGGTTAATTGAAAAGGGGTATTCTTTCTGCAGCTGAAATGATATTTCCTTAGGGAGTTCATCGTACAGCCAACTCTTGATCAACCCCTTACCTAGATAAGCGCCGCTCCCTTCGTCTCCCAAAACAAATCCCAGCGAAGGAGTTTTGTGCTCAAGCTCCTCTCCATTGTAATAACCAATATTGGCACCTGAACCTAAAATAATTGCAATTCCTTCGCCTGTCCCAAAAAGAGCACGAGCTGCAGCAAGTATATCTGTGTAAACTTTTACCAGGGCATTCTGAAAGAATAAACAAAGTCCTGACCTTACCAAATCTGACATTTCTGAATTTGAACATCCAGCACCGTAAAAACAAACCTTGCCAACTTCATTGGCATTATATTCTGATGGGAAACTATGGATCAATGCTATCCTATATGTATCAGGTTTACAATAATATGGATTTAAACCTTGTGTGGTAAACTCAGCAACAACCTTCCCGCTTTCAATAAGTTTCCAGTGGGTTTTTGTTGATCCGCTGTCAGCAATTATAATCATGATTGTTTAATCTTTTTTACCCTTTTTATTACCAACAGGTTCATTGGATTACTTTCTAATCCAATGACATCGTTGCCAGTAAAGCGAACAACTTTATCATAGTACAATGGAATAACTGGCACATTGGCAAGAACCAGTGAATCCATCTGCCGGTATTTTTTGAAACGAAGCGAATCGTTGAACTGATTAAGCGCTTCCTTGTATAATTTATCGAATTCATCACTTGAGAAATGGGTGTAATTAGGGCCTGCAGGGCTAAGATTGTCAGTATGGAAAAGGCTAAGGTAATTTTCAGCGTCTGCGTAGTCGGCAACCCAACTCCCCCTAAATAGCATTAAACGTGAATTTGCCATCAAATCGCGATATGCAACTCCTGGAAACACTTCAATGTTAATTGCTATTCCAACTTCTCTCAGCTGGTGCTGCATAAACTCGAATATATCAACATAATCGCTGGTTGTGCTTATAGTGATGGTTGGTAATCCTTTCCCGTTGGGAAAGCCAGCCTCTTCAAGTAGTTTTCTTGATAAATCAGGGTTGTATGAAAACCCCTGCAATTCGGATGAAAAACCTGGCATCCCCAATGGAATAAATCCATTGTGTGCAGGATAGCCCATGTTGCTCCGAAGGTGTGTCATCATTCGGGTTCTATCGAACCCATAGGCTATTGCTCTTCGGACTTTCACGTTGCTCAAAGGACCTTTCTTTACGCTTTCAAGCGATGAATCTACTAGGATTCCCAAATATTCAGTATTAAGATACGGGCCTGTTATCATCTTTACCCTATCCTGATAACGGGGGTTAAGATTACCGGAGTGAGTCAACAATTCATCCTTTGACGATGCATGAACACCCGAAAGAAAATCGGTATTACCCTTTAAAAACTCCAAAAACTCCGATTGTTTATCGGAAATAAATGTTATGGAAATTGCCTTAAGGTAAGGAAGTTGAAAACCTTCATCATCTACCTCAAAGTAGTTGGGGTTCTTTCGCAAAATCAGTTTTTCCCCCTCCCTCCAAATCTGAAAACGGAAAGGACCCGTTCCCACAGGGTTGCTTCGAAAATCGTTACCAAATTTTTCCACTGCTTCTAACGGAACTACATAAGCATATGGCATGGATAGCAAACCCAGAAAAGCAGGAAATGGTTTATTCAAGTGAATGATTAGCGTGGAATCGTTATCGGCACAACAACCATTAATAGCATTGGGTTTTTGGGTGTCAAGCACGCTAAATATCCATGCACCCGGAGATGCAACCAGGGGATTAAGAACTCTCCCAAAGCTGTAGATGAAATCGCAAGCAACTACCCTCCTGCCCTTTCCTTCAGGAAAGACAGGTGAATTGTGAAAAAAAACATCTGTTCTTAGGTGAAAGGTATAAACCAGACCATCTTCCGATATCTCCCAACTTTGAGCAATGCAAGGTTCAATGGTAAGCGAATCACTAAGCTGAACAAGACCATTGTATAGTTGGTGAACAGGCCATATCAAAGGTAAACTCTTGGCAAAGGCAGGATCAAGGGTTGTTATACCTTTACTCTCGTTGTAGCGGAAAACCAGATGTGAGTTGTCCTGCTGTTTTATTGTGCAGGAAAAAAACAACAGTAATATACCTGCTATATATAATACTCTTTGCATAATGATGCCCCAGATTACAAAAAAAGACCAGCAATGCAATCAAAATCAGTATGATTAAATAAACCCACGTACAACGATAATTGGAGTGTTTGCATCACCGCTACCCGAAATTAAATCTGCCAACGAAGCAACAAGATTTTCAATCTTTCTTGGTGTCGTTCCCTGTGCACTAAACCCTTCCTTATCCTGCTTCTCGATGAATTTTCTCTTTTCCTCCTCAATTATTGCAGCTATCTCCTCTTTGGTTTTGCCTTCATTATATAGTTTCTGCATAAGGTACTTGGTTTTCACACCAATTCGGTTTTTGTTCTTAATACCTTTAGTGCAACCAAAGCATGATACGGGATCAGCAAGCTCATAAATCCCTGACTCAGGGTCTTTGTAAGCACCATCACCGTATATAACCACCTCTATATGCTTATTGAACTCATTCTCAGCAATTTTTTGGATATCTTCACACACTGCATCAGGATTCTTAGGACACAACTTCAGCTGTTCGTTGGCAGGATCCAGAATGTTGGAACCCAGTAATCCGAATTCGGAATAGGCTATATTTTGGGGGTTAGAACATATATCCTGAAGGGTAATGGCATTTTCAAATGCTGCTTTTTTTACCTCGGCCAATACCTCAACCCTTGCATGCACATTGCTTACAATTATTGCATCGGGCTGTTTATTAACCATGTATTCAACACTATTGGCTAAGAATACTTCAACCTCTAGTGCATTTTCTTTTACTATTTCCTCGTAAAATTTTATGTAATCCAACCCCGTTTCGGGATGTAACAACCTATTGTTTTGAATTTCCTCTACAGTAATTAAATCGTCCATACTCTTGTCGATACCTTTTAACGTTGCTTTTGCTATGATCGGATTCCCTTGCTCATCGGCTGGAAACATTAGCTGAACAATTACTTTGCCCTTAGGAACTGCCTTGGCAATTGCTTTTAACATCATTGAAAAGCGGTTTCTCGATAAGATTGGATAGATTACTCCTATTGTTGAATCGTCCTTAAGTTTTAGTTTGGTTCTTATCTCGTTTGTCACATCATCCAGATGCACAATGTTTTGCTGAGTTATAGCAACCACAGCTTCGGTAACACAAACAATATCATTATCGTGAATTAAATCGGGATTCTTTTCCATTGATCTTCTCACTACATCGACTATGTTATCATCAAGGGTAATTATTCCTGTTTTCACACCAAATGCCACAACACCTACATCATTATCGGGTATATTCATAATGCTTAAACTTTTGATTATAAATTAATTATTTAAAAAAGATTGCTTTAGTAACCAAAATGTATTCCTTAACAAAGTAAAGAAAAAACATCAGAATTCCTCTAAAAAAATACAGGGTATGCGGTTTAAATTTTGCTAAGTATGTAAAATGTTTTATTACATAGTTTTTATAATTTTTTTCGGACAGTTTTTTTTTACTTACCGGTATAAAAATATAAAAAGAAACCGGGCCTCCTCAGACCCGGCTTCACACCCTAAAAAATTAACCTAAAAGCAACTAACCTGAAACCAACTATAAACCCTAAAAAAAGAAAATCAGGTTGTGTTACATCATAGAAAACGTTTCATATTGCTTTATGTTTCAACAGGTAAGGGTGATCTTAATCATCTTTTACAAAACCCTTGCCAATCCTACAAATCTAGATATAAAAAATTTTAACTATTCAAATATTTCAATAACCTAATGGTTGAACTTACACTTTTTATCCCTTTTACTGGTGAAAGGTTTGGAAAGGATTTTCGCGCATAGTTAAGCTGTTCAATCGTTGGTTGAGAGTATTGTTGAGGGTACAATATCATCATGGCAATAGCGGTTTTTAGGGTGGAAGGCTTAACCCTAATGGTATTTTTCGAGTATCGTGATGGATGAACATGTACGTATTTATTAGGGTATTTACCTTTTCGTAACGTCCACGATGATTCGTCGGATAAGTTAATCTGACGATAGTCATTGCATGAACTATCAATCCAAAGGTTATATTTAAGAGGTGTGAGAACATCCTTTTGAAGTAAATTTTCGATAACCTCATGGGCAATCACATTTGGCATCAAATAACCCGTGTAAAGGTCTAATATCGAGCCTCCTATTCCTTGACAAATAAAAAAGATTTCTTCGTGAGTTGTGGTGTTTCTCAACCGGTCAATCTCATTACAAATAAAACTAAGATGATGTTTCCACGAGTAGAATGCAATAGGTTCCGGCAGAGTAGAATCGAACGATTTATAACCTTGCGCTCTTTCCATTAAAATTCTATTTTGAAAGTGAAATTTGGAAAACCATGTTAAAATTTCTTTTCCTCACCACAAAGATAATAAGGGATAAAACAAGAAGGCCAATCCTACGGATTGGCCCTAAACAAATACACTAAAAAAACTTATATAATGAGCGTATAATTTACAATTCGGATAACAAGTAAAATGCTTTAGCATTTACAACCAGCACAAAAAACTGGTTTTCAGACACAATTAAAGGGACAAATTACAGATTTCTCTGTTATTCTCTACGGCTACGACCCCTGTTGTAACCACCACCGCGTTGGTTTCCTCCTCTGAAGCCACCACCACCACGAGACTCCTTCCTTTCTTCTGCCTGATTTACAACAATGGTACGACCGTCAACCTCGGCACCATTTAGTTCTTCGATAGCCTTTTTGGCTTGTTCATCGTTGGGCATCTCAATAAACCCAAAACCTTTACTTCTTCCGGAGAACTTGTCAGTAATAATGCGTGCCGCTGATACTTCACCGTACTCTTCAAAAAATTCCTTTAACTCCGACTCCTGCAGGCTAAAAGGAAGACTTCCACAAAAAATGTTCATGCTTAAAATTTAAAAATTAATTGGTTAGTAATACGCCGCAAATGTACGCTTTATTTTATTAGCAATGAGATTTTTTGTTTTTATTTTGACAAAATATAAAAGTTTATAAATTAAACTGCAGATTATGGTTTGATAATATTCATCTCAACACAATTTTCAGTAAAAGATTGTTTTACAAGAAATGATCTTCAATAATTACAAAACATTCATTTGTATTAAACTAATCTTTCAAAGTTTGCAATCAAATGCAAATTCTGTTAAAAGAAAGGTTTTTGATTTGAATAAAAATAACGAAAATAAAATTGTTAGTAAAACCCAGATGCATTTATTCTTTGTCCACTGAAAAAAATGGGTGTTGACATCCGTCTAAACACCCATTTTTCCCTATTTACTTAACCCTATCTATTCGTATTCTTGCAAAATATTCTTTACACCATCGGGCGAAACTCTTCCGTAAACCTTTTCGCCCACCATTACCACTGGTGCTAATCCACAAGCTCCCACACAGCGCAAGCAGCTTAGCGAGAACTTGCCATCAGGGGTTGTTTCACCAACCTTTATGTTTAAGATGCGCCTGAACTCATCCACTACATTCTCTGCTCCTCTAACGTAACAAGCAGTACCAGTACATATACTAATGGGGTGTTGCCCTTTAGGTATCATGGTAAAGAAGGAGTAGAATGTAACCACTCCGTATACTTTGGCAACGGGAATATTCAACTCCTGTGCAACTATCTCCTGCACTTCAGCAGGCAGGTATCCAAACTGCGTTTGTGCCTTATGCAGAACGTTTATTAATTCTCCCGGCTGATTGTTGAAGGATTTGCAAATCTCTTTGAGCTTGGCAACATCCTCTTTTTTTAGCTCAATTTTTATGTGTGACATCTCTAATCCTCCAATTTTTGAATGAAAATATCTTTGGGTCCTTTATCAAAGTAATGAGTATGTAGCAAATGATGCGCTTTTTCGCTCATGGGTTTACCTAAATACTCTTCATAAAGTTTTATAATATACTCGTTCTCGTGCGACTTACGTACAGGCTTTCCTACATCCTCCCTATAAATTGCTTCGGTACGAGCCTTAAGGATTGACGAATCACCGTGGTGCAAAGGTTGCCCGCCACCACCAATACATCCACCAGGACAAGCCATAACTTCAATGGCATGGTAGCTGGCCTTGCCGCTACGGACATCCTCAAGCAACTTGCGAGCGTTTCCTAGACCGTGTGCTATTCCGATGTTGATTGGTAACCCATTGAAATCAACGGTAGCCGAACGTATACCTTCCATTCCACGAAGCTGTTCAAAATCAATCTTATCAAGTTTTTTACCAGTTTGCACTTCATAAGCGGTACGGGTTGCAGCTTCAATTACTCCACCAGTTGCACCAAAAATAACAGCAGCTCCAGACGACTCGCCCAATGGGCGATCAAAATCTTGATCTTCAAGATCTTTAAAATTGATGTTGAATTCCTTGATAAGGTGTGCCAACTCGCGGGTTGAGATGGAGTAATCCACATCGGGGTTACCATTCACCTTAAATTCGTCGCGCTGAGCCTCGTATTTCTTTGCTAGGCAAGGCATAACCGAAACAACTATCATATCCTCACGCTTAATCTTAAGCTTCTCGGCAAAGTAGGTTTTGGCTATGGCACCGAACATCTGCTGTGGCGACTTGGCTGTAGAAGGTACATCAAGCATGTCGCTGAAGTTGTGTTCAAAAAAGTTTACCCAACCGGGACAACAACTTGTAAGGATTGGAAGTTTTACATTCTTATCGCCATTCAAATGGCGTGTCAGGCGATCAAGCAGTTCGGTTCCTTCCTCCATAATGGTAAGGTCGGCAGCAAAATCAGTGTCGAACACGTAATCAAAACCAATCTCTCTTAACGCTGCAACCATTTTTCCAGTAACAATTGTTCCTGGTTTCATGCCAAACTCTTCTCCCAACGCTACGCGTATAGCTGGAGCAGTCTGAACAATAACCTTTTTAGTTGGATCTGCCAAAGCACGAATTACCTTTGGGGTATGATCTACTTCAGTTAAAGCACCTGTAGGACAAACTGCGACACACTGTCCGCAATATGTACAGGGCGATTTTTCGAGGTTCTGTTCAAAGGCAGGGGCAACAACCGCTTGAAAACCGCGATTGATGGCATTGAGAGCACCAACGGTTTGCACGGTATTGCACATCATCTCACAACGTCGACACATAATACACTTGTCGAGATCTCGGATAATTGAGGGTGATGTGTCAACTCGATATGTGCTCATTTCGGCATATTCCTGTCCAGGAATTTCCCTAATGCCTAGTTTAATTGCCATGTCCTGCAATTCGCAGTGACCACTCTTGGGGCAAACTAGGCAATCCTTTGGATGATCGCTCAGAATAAGTTCGAGAATGGTGCGACGTGCATTGATAACCCTCATGGTGTGGGTTTTAACAACCATGCCCTCGGTACAATCGGTTGAACAGGATGGGGCCAAGTTACGACGACCCTCCACTTCCACTACGCAAATACGACAACCGGCGGGCTTATTCTCGATGTTCAAATCTTTGAGTTCCATGTAGCAAAGAACAGGTATGTCAATACCCAGCTGCTTCGCTGCTTTGTAGATTGTTGTCCCTTTTGGAACTTCAACTACTTTGTTATCTATGGTTAGCTTTACTGTTTCCATTTATCCTACCCTCTTTTATTGAATGTTGATGGCATTGAATTTACACTTCTCCATACATGCTCCACATTTGATACAAATTGTAGTGTCGATAACATGAGGCATTTTACGATCACCGCTAATGGCGTTAACAGGACAAACTCTTGCACAAGCAGTACAGCCAACACAAGCATCTGCATCTATAACATAATGCATAAGGGCTTTACATTGACCCGCACGACACTTATGATCTTTTATATGCTCCAAATATTCCTCGTAGAAGTTATCCATGGTAGAAAGGACTGGATTCGGTGAGGTCTGTCCTAATCCACAGAGTGATGCATCCTTAATTACATGACTAAGATTGCGTAACCTGTCAAGCTCCTCCATGGTTCCTTTACCCTCGGTTATACGTTCTAACACTTCGTATAGCCTCTTGTTTCCGATACGGCAGGGGGCACACTTTCCACAGCTCTCCTCAACGGTAAAGTCAAGGTAAAATTTTGCCACCGATACCATACAATCATCTTCATCCATTACAATCATACCACCTGATCCCATCATAGATCCGGCTGCGATGAGGTTATCATAATCTATAGGAGTATCAAGGTGTTTCTCGGTTAAACAACCACCTGATGGTCCACCAGTTTGAACGGCCTTAAACTTTTTTCCATCCTTTATACCACCCCCAATTTCGTATATTACTTCACGAAGTGTAATACCCATGGGAACTTCAATCAAACCAACATTATTAATTTTTCCTGCTAGGGCAAACACTTTGGTTCCTTTTGATTTTTCTGTACCTATTGATGAAAACCATTCTGCACCCTTAAGGTATATTACTGGTACGTTGGCAAAGGTTTCCACGTTGTTCACGTTGGTTGGCTTCCCTAAATAACCGCTTTCAGCGGGGAATGGTGGTTTAACAGTGGGTTCGCCCCTGTCGCCTTCCATAGAGTGTATCAGCGCGGTCTCCTCTCCACACACGAAAGCTCCTGCACCATAGCGAAGTTCAAGGTCGAAGTTGAATCCGCTACCTAAAATATCATTGCCAAGTAAACCATATTCGCGTGCCTGATTGATGGCAATCTTTAAACGTTCAATTGCAAGTGGATATTCAGCACGTATATAGATTAAACCTTTATTTGCGCTAATACAAAACCCGTTGATGGTCATCGCCTCAATCACAGAATGAGGATCACCCTCAAGGATTGAACGATCCATAAAAGCACCGGGGTCACCCTCGTCTGCATTACAAACTACATACTTTTGATCGGATTTATTCTTTGATGCAAATTCCCACTTTAAGCCGGTTGGGAAACCTCCACCACCACGACCACGAAGACCCGATTTTTTCATCACGTCAATGGCTGCCTGCGCACCCATTTCGAAAACCAATCCCAAAGCCTGATAACCATCACAGGCAATGTAATCCTCAATCTTCTCGGGGTCAATAACGCCACAATTACGAAGCGCTATACGAATCTGCTTTTTATTCAAGTTTTCGTGCTGTAGGTTTTTCACCTGAACACCTTTTATAATATGTTCTTCCACGATCTTTACAGCATCAGAACCCTTCACGTTAGTGTATATCGTATTGTCAGGCAGTACTTTAACAACTGGTCCATCCTCGCAGAGTCCAAAGCATCCTGTCAAGACCACCTGCACATCGTTATCCAAGCCATTTGCAGCAAGTTCTAACTTTAGGTTTTCAACAATGGAAAGGCTCTCCGAAGATTGACAGCTAGTACCCCCACAAACGAGTAAATGCGATTTGTATTTTGCCATTATGATTTCCTCCTATAGGGGTTATTAATTATCAATGGTATTATAGTTTTTGGGAATAATTCCATCCACCAATTCTCCATTCTTAATATACTTCTCGATGATCTCATCTGCTTTTTGGTTATCAACATATCCAAATACTACGGGTTCCTGATTGGGTAACTTCACCTCGATAGTGGGCTCAGCATAGCAGTAACCCATACAGCCTGTCTGAGTAACCATTGCATCAATGCTGCGTTTCTCCAGCTCCTCAGATAAGAACTCCTTTACGGTTTTAGCTCCCGAAGCGATTCCACAGGTAGCCATAGCTACCTTAATTTGAACACGACTATCAGGATCCTGACCCTTTTCCCTTAGTTCGATCTTGGATTGAAGCCGCTCCTTCATCTTTTTCAGATCGATCAATGATTTTACTTTTGTCATATTTTTTTTGATTTCTAAATAATTTCTGTTATTTTATTAACAATAGAAATATTTTTTTTCGCTGCAAAGTTATTTATTTTGCAAAACATTTTATATAAAAGGATTATGTTTAATAACCTAGTTGATTATTTATACTTTTTCTAAAGATAAAACCTATTGTTCAACAATAAACTAATTACTAACAATATACAAATTAAAAGTAATAAATATTTTTTAACTTGAATCTCATAAACTAATGAAGTTATGAATATAAAAAAAATGAAACTTAAATCATTACAATTCAATCCCAATTTTTTAAATTGCAGCGTTTTTTTAGGTCAATTATTGTTTAAAAAATATAACACATTTTAACTTTACCTAATACACTAATAATATGAAAAAAGTACTCATGGTATCCATTACATTCGGCTTATTACTAGGCTTGGTATCCTGCCAGAAAGAGACAAACCCTTTGCTAGCACCTTACAACACTCCATTCAACATCCCTCCTTTTGAAAAAATAAATGTTGAGCATTTCGAACCAGCTTTTGTTGAAGGGATGAAGAATCACAAGCTTGAAATCGATGCTATACTAAAAAGTGAAGAAGAGCCATCGTTTGAGAATACAATTCTTGCACTTGAATATAGCGGAAGGCTTCTCACTAATGTAGCTAACATTTTTTATCCTCTAAGTTCAGCCAATACTAGCCCTGAATTTCAAGCCATAGCGCAAAAAATTGCTCCCATGTTAAGCAGTCACATGGATGATATAAATCTAAATCCTGTACTCTTCAAACGTATCAAGGCTGTTTATGATAAGAAGAATGAACTCGATTTGAATCCAGAGCAACAAATGCTCCTTGAAAAGATTTATGATGGTTTTGTTAGAGGAGGTGCCAATCTTCCTGAAGAAAAACAAGTTCGCTTTCGTGAGATCAACGAAAAACTATCACCCCTTACCCTTCGTTTCGGAGATAATGTTCTAGCCGAAACCAATAGTTTTCAGATGGTAATCGATAATCCAGAGGATTTAGCTGGTTTACCTGAAGCCATTATTGCTGCTGCCTCCGAGAGAGCAAATAGTTCCGGGTTAGAGGGAAAATGGGTATTCACTCTTCATAATCCAAGTTGGATTCCTTTCTTGCAATACGCCGAAAATAGAGAACTACGCGAAAAACTTTACCGTGGATATTTTATGCGAGGAAACAATGACAACGAATATGACAATAAAGAAATCATTAAAGAGATTGTTCCCCTTCGCATCGAACGTGCTCAATTATTAGGTTACCAAAGTCATGCACATTTTGTGCTGGAAAATAGTATGGCTAAAAATCCTGAAACAGTCGAAAATTTCCTTTTGGATCTATGGAAGCCATCCCTGGATCGTGCTAAATCTGAAGCATATGATATGCAAAAAATGATTGATAAGGAAGGTGGAAAATATAGACTGGCATCGTGGGATTGGTGGTACTATACCGAAAAAATCCGCAAGGAGAAATACAATCTGGATGAAGAAATGCTAAAACCCTACTTTGAACTTGAAAATGTTAAGAAAGGTATCTTTCTTTTAACTGAAAAACTTTACGGATTAAAATACGAGAAATTGACCAATGTTCCAGTTTATCATCCTGAGGCTGAAGTTTATGAGGTTAAAGATGTTAACGATAACCATATCGGAATACTATTCATGGACTTCCATCCCCGTGACAGCAAAAGAGGCGGTGCCTGGATGACCAGTTTTAGGGACCAGTACATAACAAGAGAAGGAGAATTTATCTCCCCCATTATTACTATTGTATGCAACTTCACTCGCCCTACAGGCGATACGCCTGCCCTGCTCTCACTTGATGAGGCTAGCACTTTCTTCCACGAATTTGGACATGCTCTACATGGATTGCTGTCGAAAGTTATGTATCCTCGGCTTGCAGGAACCAATGTTCCCCGAGATTTTGTTGAGTTGCCATCTCAAATCATGGAAAACTGGTGTGCCGATCCAGAGTTTTTAAAGTTGTATGCATTCCATTACAAAACAGGAGAACCCATACCCGACGAATTAATCAAAAAGATGGAAGCCAGCGGAACCTTCAACCAGGGTTTTATCACAACTGAATACCTAGCAGCAGCAATTCTAGACATGAAATATCATTCATTAAAATCAATAGAAGACCTTGATATACTAAATTTCGAGAATAAATCAATGCAAAAAATTGGTCTTATCGACGAGATTATTCCTAGATACCGCAGCACATATTTTCAGCATATCTTTAGCGGTGGTTACTCTAGTGGTTACTACAGCTATATATGGTCTGGAGTTCTTGATGCTGATGCATATGAGGCTTTTAAAGAGACTGGAAATATTTTCGACCCAGAAACAGCTAGACGATTCCGTGAGTTTGTTCTTGAAAAAGGTGGAACAGAAGATGCTGATATTCTTTACAGAAAATTCCGTGGTGCCGATCCTAAACCAGAAGCGTTGCTCAAGAGAAGAGGGTTAATATAATACCATATAATCAAGCCAAACAAGGGTTTTTCAGCTAAAAATGGAAAACCCTTGTTCTATTATATCATTTTATAAAAGGTTGCAATTTTAAATAGGTAAGGCTTCGCCATAACCATTCGAATGGCCCAAAATGAAAATGCTTTAGCCACCAATTGCTGAATGGAATCTGTAAACCATAGATTATTATAGTAAGGATAATCCCGTGCCAGATTTCAATTTTACCAAAAAGGCCAAAGCCGTATGGAAGAAATATAAACGTGCAGATTAATGAATGCATCAGGTAGTTGGTAAGGGCCATTCGCCCTACAGGCGAAAGCCATTTTGTGAAAGTTCTAAGTTTTCCCATTGATACTAATAGTACTACAACCGAAACGTAAAGAAGGCAGAAAGTAAAACCACCCAAGGAGTGTCCAAATGTGGAGAGAAACGACCAGATATCAGGATTAACCATCTGAGCATGCTGGAATGAGAATGCATAAACAGCATTAGCAATTAACCCAATGCCTAATCCCCACCAAAAAACTTTACGGAAGAAGGGCAAATGCTCCATGTAGTTGGCAATCAATTTTTTTCGTGCAGCCCATGCTCCAAGCAGAAACATGGCTAGAACCATAGGGTAGAAGAACAAAACTCCTGGTAAAATCGCCTTGTACTCTTCAATTCGAATTGCCACAATTTCGCTGAATGAACCTTGAGAGTATGCAAGTGATGCACGTTCAACCAAATCGCTAATAGAATCAATACTTTGCTGAATTCCAGCTTCCATTCCTTCCCTTGCCTGAGGAATTTGATAGAAAAGGGTAAAAACCAGTACCATAAATCCGGTGATCAGTGACGGGATTAATCCAAGTCCAATGGACCACTTCACCAAACCTCTATCGGAAACTTTTCGAAAAAGTATCAGCAGTAATCCTAAAAGTCCGTAGAAAACAAGAATATCACCAGCCCATAGCAGTACAACATGCGCTACACCAAAAAGAAACAGAAAGAATGCCCTTCGGGCAAAAACATGTATGATGCTCGATCCTTCGCTGGTTGCTTTGTTGATAAATATCCAGAAACCATATCCAAAAAGCAATGAAAACATAACATAGAACTTCCCCTCGAAGAAGAACTTGATAAAGGATTCCGAAAATATATGTACAAACGTAGTATCGGGTTTAGCTCCTTGCATCATCATGCTAAAGGGCAGGAAGAATAGCGGCATGTTTACTATTAGTATCCCAAATACGGCGAATCCACGCAGAGTATCAAGTAATGTAATTCTTTCTGCCTGAACAATGGGTGAAAAGTTTTTTTTCATGGTTGGTTTAATTAATATTTGAGGTTAAAATTAACTTTTTGAATTTTAAAAAATTAAAATTATTTTATGCATTTATTTTCGTATTCTAAACAAGAACTTAACCTTAACTTGCAAGAACCCTGTCATCATCAATATTTTAAATTTGATATAGATTCAAACGTTCGTGAAAAATCAGTAACTATTGCCTTAATAATTTGAAAAAATAATAAACTTCTATTAAACTGTACCAACTCTTAGCATTCTAAATATAAGTACTACAAAAATAATCCTATTCTCATTGGGTTTACTGATTTAACAAATTGAACCAATATCATATTGGTTCACATTAAAATAGCTAATTTATAGTTAAATAAATAACATGTCAATTCCTTTTGGTCCAAGAAGAACATTTATCTTTTTTTTATTCTTATTCTCCCAAAATTTTATTTCGCAAATAGTATTTTCTCAGGAAAGCAAGAAACCTATACTGCAATTGCTTTTAGAATTACAACAAATGCACTCGCAAAAAATTTTATACAACACCATTTGGTTTGAAGGAGACTCAGCCAGCGAGAATATACTATTTCTTCCTATTAGTGAAGCGCTAGACACTATGCTTTCCGATCAGAATATGGATGTTGTTTCATTTCAAAAGAATTTAATTATTGTACCTAAAGAGTCCGTGACATTATCTCCTGAAGAAATGCAGGATTCTCGTCAAGTAGTTGGAAATCCAATAAAATTTGGAAAGTATTCCAAGGCAACTGTTAGCGGAAAAGTTGTTGATGGAGAAACTGCTGAACCACTTATAGGTGCAATAATTTACATTGAAAATTTGGCTCAAGGCACAAGCACAAATGTAAATGGTGAATACTCCATTGAACTTCCCGTAGGAGAACATCTCCTGAAGTTGTCGTACATAGGATATGGCGAATCTTTTCACCCTATAAGATTGCTTAGTCCGGGGGTGTTAAATCTTGAGATTTTTGAAAGGAGCCATGCGCTTGAAAGCGTAAGTATTTATGCAAAAAGGGAAGATTTAAATATATCCCAGACCCAAATGAGTGTAGTTCGTATCGATGCAAAGTCTATTCGTCTACTACCCACTTCTCTTGGCGAAACAGATGTGATAAAAAGCATAACGCTTATGCCAGGAGTTCAATCGGTGGGAGAATTTGGCTCAGGTTTTAATGTTAGAGGGGGTAGTGCTGATCAGAACTTGATCCTAATTGAAGGGGTTCCCCTTTTCAATTCATCTCATCTTTTTGGTTTAACATCACTTGTTAATCCAGACATGGTTAGCAGCATAACTTTAATTAAGGCAGGTATACCTGCAAAATATGGAGAAAGAGCCTCGTCTGTAATGGATATTCGCATTGGCGGAGGTAATGAAGGAAAGTTTAGAGTTAATGGAGGTGTTGGATTATTAAACAGTAGGTTAAGTATTGAAACCCCCTTACCAGGCAAAAAAGGTTATTTCTTAATTGGAGGCAGATCGACATACTCAAACTGGCTGCTCAATAAACTTCCCAACGAAGATCTAATGAATAGTTCCGCTCTTTTCTATGATATAAATGGATTAATAAATTTACCATTAAATTCTAATCATAGCATAACCATTTTTGGTTACACCAGTTACGACTCTTTCTCGTTAAGTGATAACATTGACTATAATTATGCAAATAACTTGGCATCGTTTAGATTGGCAGGACACTTATCAAGCAAACTACTATCCAACCTTACCCTGGGTCACAGTTCCTATAATTATGGAATGGATAATAACAACACCATTAATCCAATTAATGCAAATCGTTTCCAATCAGGAATAACTTATAACAGCCTTAAATGGAATCTGAACTACTACAGAATTCCAAGTCATGCAATGGAATTTGGCATTAACACGATTATTTACGGAATAGATCCAGGCAAGACCATTCCTATTGGTATTCAATCAACTGTAAATCAAAGTTCACTCGAAAAAGAGCAAGCCCTTGAAGTTGCTCTATATATAGGCAATACTATTGAGTTTACGGAAGAATTTAGTGCTGATATGGGTTTGCGATTATCGCAATTTTTTAAACTGGGGCCAGGAACCTCTCGCATATATAATAACGATTTTCCAATGTCAGTTGTAAGTATAATCAAAAGCCAAAATTATGGTAAAAATGAAATTATGGCTTATCACATTGGGTTAGAGCCACGATTAGGGTTACGGTATCAACTTAACCCATCCAGTTCAATTAAGTTAAGCTATAATAGGGGAAACCAATACGTAAATCTAATTTCGACTACGGCCATCTCTACCCCTTCTGATATTTGGTACTTAAGCAACAAGCACCACTCCCCAACATTAATAGATCAGTTAGCATTGGGATTTTTCAAAAACTTTAGCAATAATACAATTGAATCATCCATTGAATTATACTATAAAAATCTTCAGAACGTACTTGAAACCAAAAACAACGCTCAAATATTAATGAACACATTACTTGAGGCTGATCTAATTGCTTGCAATGGTTATAGCTATGGCTTAGAATTATACTTTAAAAAGATTTCGGGAAATTTAACGGGTTGGATTAGTTACACTTTTTCCCATTCCATGAGAAAAACTTCATCCATTCATACTGAAGAACAGATTAATGCTAATGTGTTTTTTCCATCTAATTTCGACAGCCCACACAATCTTGTGTTGAATAGTAACCTCAACCTTAGCCGACGGTGGAGAGTTGGTGCCTCATTTACTTACAATACAGGCAGACCAATTACTTTACCCGAACTCTCATATAACATAAATGGTCACCAATTGATACATTATTCTGATCGGAATCAGTATCGGCTACCAGACTATCACAGGTTAGATTTATCTTTAAGCTATGATGGATCACTTAGGCTCACAAAAAAATGGAAAAGTTATTGGACTATTTCCGTAATCAATGTATACTCCCGTAAGAATATCCAATCAATATACTACGAAAAGACAACACCTTCACCTATGAATAATTATCAAAAATATAGTCTTTATAAACTAACTATTATTGGAAGGCCTTTACCAACACTTACTTACAACTTTACTTTCTAAAAGTTAAGAATAATGACAAGGACTAGAATAATCGTAATATTGGTTTCAGCACTCAGCATGTCTCTACTGGCTTGCAGAGAAATTTACGAACCAACAATTGACATAAAAAGTAATGCTCTTGTAGTACAAGGATTAATTACTGATCAACCAGGACCACACTACATTAAACTAACCACCACAATTCCTTTCAACTCTGGACAAACGTCTGTTCCTGTTGTGGGCGCACAAGTTTCCGTAGATGACGATCAGGGTGCAACCTACATATTCAATGAGTTTTATCCGGGTGAATATCGCTCATCAGAGGATATGATTGGAATGAATGGCAGAATCTATACTTTAAACATACATACTCAGGATGGTTATAGCTATAAATCCTCTCCACAAACATTGCTACCAAGCATAGATATCTCATCAATAAAGTCAGAGATAGCCATAAAAAATGAAGTGTCTGAGGACGAGTTTGGTAATCTGGTTCTAAATGAAATTCAGGGCATCTCTGCAATCCTTCAGACAGAAGAAGATTATGAAAATAATCCCATGATTCGATTCAAATCAGAGATCATTGTTCAATACGTTTATCCTTCTGGCGAAGCTCCACCTGAAGGTCCTGGACCGCTTTGGTATTGCTGGAAAATATATGAACAAGCAGAAGGTATAAATAATATTAACCTCCCAACAATTGATAATATCCCTGGAAATATTAGCAATACCATTGTAGCTTTTGTTCCCAGAAAATCCAATAAGTATTATTCACTTCCCTGGGATAGATTGATTCAAGGTTTGCTGCTTAATATCTCAGTTTACACAATAAACCAAACTTCATATCAATATTATTACGATGTCATAAAACAGATTAATTCCGATGAAAGCCTATTTTCGCCCATTCCTTCGCAAATCAATAGTAATATGAAATGTGTTAATGATCCAAATAAAATTGTGGTTGGGCATTTCGAAGCTTCTTCAAAAATATCCTTTGGATTTATTGTAAGGGAAAGATTTTATCCTGAGGATGTACATTTCGAACTGACAAATAAGCTGGATTCAATTCCTCCTTCAAATTGTATTGATAATGTTAAACCCGACTTTTGGGTAAATAACTGATATAATTATGCTGATTAATAAAACAGTAATAACAAGTTTTCTAATTATCTTCCTTATATCCGAAGTGTTTTGCAATGCAAAATTTGCCCTTTCGGAATATGTACCCAATGAAAATTTATATATACATACCGATAAGGATATATACTTCTCAGGAGATAGAATTTTTTTCAAAACTTATCTTAACGTTGATAAAGACTTAAGCAATGCTCTAATTAGTAAAGTTTTATACATAGCCTCTTATACACCAACCGGAAGCATGATTGATAGTATTGAGGTGTTTTCTCCAAATCTTTTTAATCATGGGAGTTTTCTGCTACCCGACACTTTAAAAACGGGGTTGTACAGATTGGTTGGATGGACAAATAATATGCTTATTACAAATGCACCCTTATTTGTTAAACAAATCATTGTGATAAACAGATTCGATGAAAATCCAATGGAGACAATTGGATTATTTAGCCAAAAACCCATTGAAGTTATTGTAGAAGGAGGTGGATTAATTCATGGTATAGAAAATCAATTGGCTGTTCTATACCACAATCATGATTTAACCGAAAAATACGCATATGTCGTTGAAAATGTAGTGGATACAATAATGTCTTTTGAGATTAATAATTTAGGAATATCAACATTTTCTTTTACACCCGAAGCAAAAAAAGATTATTCTATTTGCATACCAATGAAAGATCCTGTAAATATCCCCTCAAAAAACCTTGAAAATAACTTATTATTAATTAGACAATCAGAAGGGGATCAAATTTCAGTGCTTGTTCAAACCACAAAATCCATTAAAAATGTTTTTATTAAAATCTCTCTAGGGAATACCGTACTAAAGGAAAGTAATGTTGATTTAAATCAATCACTTAATGAGTTTAAGTTTGATACTGATAAATTTCCTTCGGGGCTTCTGACTATATCACTTTTAGATTCAAGCAAAGATTTAATAAATGAGGAATTCTATGTTAATGGAATAAATTCTCAAAGCATTGGGGTTAGTACCGATAAAGATTATTATAGTACAAGGGAAAAGGTTAGCCTAATTTTTAACAAATCCATCTTTGCAGCTGGTTTTGCATCTGCATCTCTTTCCGTTACAAGGGATGAAAGCCTTCTAGGAAACAATTCCCCAAGCATTAATTCCTATCATGAACTTAACAAAAGAGAAAATCTTTACTACGTCACAAACAATACCTTAAACTCATTCTTAATCAAGGATTATTCATTAATACCTTCACAACAATTTCAGAATTTGCAATATGAAATGATTATTCCTGAAAACCATGGATCGATTCTAAGTGGAAAAGTTATTGATAAAACAACAAAATTACCCATTTCAAATGCGGTTGTTTTCCTTTCCACTGAAGATACAATTGTTAATTTGAGATACTCAGAAACATACCAGGATGGCTCTTTCTTTTTTCTAATGACTGATTACTATCAGAATAAAAACACATACCTTAGTCTTTATGATCCTTTAAAATTGTATAATGCTGAAATTATAATTAGAAATAAGTTTAATCCTTTACCCTTTACTCCAAACAAAGTAATTGTACACAATAATTTATCTCACTATATTGAAGACACCAAAATAATAAAACGCGTTCAAAAATCATTTGGAATTGATCATTTGCCACAAGAGAATCATAATTTGATCGTAAAACATTCAATACCTACACTTTACCATACTCCTTCCTTCAGATATAAAACGTTAGATTATGTATCATTCGAAAACCTGTCAGAAATAGCATACGAAATTATCCCATTACTTAGAATTAGGAAAGAGAAGGGAAAATACACTGCAAAAATGGTTAATTCAAGCACAAGGGGGTTCTTCCCTCAAGAACCTGTAATTTTTCTGAACGGAGTCTACTTGTCAAACATTAATGATATTATTCATCTGTCATCAAAAGATATTAAATCGATTGATCTTATTAGTCATTCTAGCATCTTAGGAAATATTGAATTTAATGGAATTCTTTCAATTTTTTCGAATGAACCAACAGATATTTTTTTCCAAAAAGATCATAAAAAGTCCGTGTATTTCAACACAGAAAGGGGTAAAGTTAATTTCTTATCTCCAATTTACGATGATAAGCAAAAAGTAGATCAATATCTCCCTGATCTAAGAGAAACCATAACCTGGATTCCAAACCTCGAACTAATTGATGGTTTTCCATCAAATATCTTATTCTATACTAGTGATGTTGTGGGAAATTACTCAATTATTATTGAAGGAATTATGATCAATGGAAAACCTTTCTCACAAAGAATTCCTTTAATAGTGAAATAAATGAAAAAAATGAGTTATAGAAAAATAAGTTTACTCTTTGCAATAAACTTGCTATTTCAAATAATTGGTTTTGCTCAATCTAATAATACCATTGAAATAATTGAAAAATTGAATGAATCTCACCTTTTTGGTGAAATAGTTTACAAACAAAAACCCACAAATGGTAGTCAACTCTTACTTGATAGCTGGAGTGAGGGAACCGTAATCTTAAAAAATGGATTCATTTCAAATAATAACCTTTTAAACTACAATGGTTACATTGATCAAGTACTTTGGTTCAATTCATCAAAAGTAAGAACAGTCATACTTGAAAAGGAAGCTATTCATGAGTTTTCATTATTCGAACCAAGTACAAAAGACACTTTAACTTTTAGAAATATGGAAGTTAAGGTTCCATTCTACAATATACCACCTAGTTTTTTCGCTCAAGTATTGTACGAAGGAAACATTGCCCTATTTGCTTTTAGACAAATCGTTGAGGCAGGTATTTATTCATACCAACAGAATAATAGCACCTTTGAAATTCCAAATGTAAAGCCAAAAAATATATACTTTCTCAAACTACCTAGTAATGATATTATTCCTATAAAAAAAATCAATAAGAGATCAATTATTAATGCTATTCCATCTAAAAAAGAGCAAATAAAAAGATTTGTTAGCCATAACAAGTTTTCCATAAAGAATGAGGAAGACCTTATTAAACTAATCAATTTTCTTGATATAGATTAAAAATATTTTAAGAAAAACTTGACATTTATGTTATATATTTCTAACTTTGTGTTAGAAATTACTAACACTATATCAAAAAAACTATGAAAAGAACAATTTTAGTATTTATCGTTGCGGCGCTAGTGCTTATTGCAAGCGCCATTTGGTTTTTCTTAGGCTATCAGGAACCAAGCCATATGGAGAATCTTCATTTGCTAATCATTATTGTTCTGGTTGCATTTGCTCTCTTTTTTGGTTACAAGAGACTAACAAGCGAAAGGCGAGGCGAACCCGCAGAGGATGAAATGTCGAAAAAAGTGATGCAAAAAGCGGCTGCGTTATCGTACTTCATTTCGCTGTACCTATGGGTGTTTATGATCTATATAAAGGATCGAGTAGCTATGGATGTTGAGATACTGATAGGCACAGGAATTCTTGGGATGGGAGTTATTTTTGCCCTAAGTTGGCTTTACTTTAACTTTAGGGGTATTAGAAATGAATAACAGGATAAGAGAGTTCCGGGCAAGGTTTAATTTAACGCAGGACGATTTAGCTAAAAGGGTAAATGTACGAAGAGAAACCATTGTTTTTCTTGAAAAGGGAAAGTACAATCCTTCGTTAAAATTGGCCTACGATATTGCAAAAGTATTTGGTAAGGCAATTGAAGAAGTATTCATTTTTAATGAATAGTCTATTCAGGGTTTGCTTTTATACAAACCCTGAATAGATTTTTCTCTACATATGTATCACCTCTCCATAAGCGGCGGCGGCGGCTTCCATTATGGCCTCGCTCATGGTTGGATGTGGATGGATGCTCTTTATAAGTTCATGTCCTGTTGTCTCAAGGTTTCTGGCAACCACCATTTCAGCAATCATTTCGGTTACATTACCACCAATCATGTGTGCTCCTAATAATTCTCCATATTTTGCATCGAAGATTAGCTTCACAAAGCCATCGCGCATGCCTGCTGCTGTGGCCTTACCCGACGCAGTGAAAGGGAACTTGCCCACTTTAACTTCATAGCCAGCCTCAATGGCAACCTTTTCAGTCATTCCAACCGATGAAACTTCGGGCATGGTGTAGGTGCATCCGGGGATATTCTTGTAGTTGATTGGATGAACATCCATTCCTGTTATCTTCTCTACGCATACAATGCCCTCCGCAGATGCCACGTGTGCAAGTGCTGGGCCTGGGATAATATCACCAATGGCGTAAATTCCCTCAATATTAGTGCGGTAATACTCATCAACCTTTACCCTGCCATTTTCAATGGCAACACCTACCTCTTCAAGTCCGATCCCTTCAATATTTGGAGTAATACCCACAGCCGATAGTACGATCTCGGCCTCAATAAATTCTTCGCCCTTTTTAGTTTTCACTTTAACTTTGCACGTATCACCGACTACGTCAACAGATTCAACGGTTGAATCTGTCATCACTCTGATCTTTGCCTTTTTGAATGAACGCTCAAGCGTTTTAGAAACCTCTTCATCCTCAACAGGTACAACATTTGGCATGAATTCGATTAAAGTAACCTCAGTGCCAATGGCATTGTAGAAGTATGCAAACTCACTTCCTATTGCTCCTGATCCTACCACTACCATGGATTTAGGCTGCTTGGTAAGAGAAAGTGCTTGGCGATAGCCAATTATCTTGTCACCATCCTGCTTCATGTTGGGCAGCTCGCGCGAACGTGCTCCTGTTGCAAGAATAATATGCTTTGCCGTAATCTCCTGTCTTTTGCCATCGGAATCGGTTACTATTACGGTGCTCTTATCTTTTAACTTACCAAAACCGTTGATAACCTCAATCTTATTCTTCTTGAAAAGAAAATCAATTCCCTTGCTCATGTTGGCTGCCACATCGCGGCTGCGGCCAATCATCTTCTCAAAATCGGGTTTCACATCGCTGGCAAGAATACCGTAATCGGCTGCATGCAATGCGTACTCAAAAACCTGTGCGCTTTTCAGAAGCGCTTTGGTGGGGATACAACCCCAGTTAAGGCAAATTCCACCAAGGCTCTCCTTCTCAACAACGCCAACTTTTAAACCCAATTGACTAGCTCTAATTGCTGCCACGTAACCCCCAGGGCCACTTCCAATAACAATAACATCGTAGTTCATGGTAATTTGATTATTATTCTGTTCGATATTAGTTAATTACAATTTATATTGATTGTTGTTTATTTTTTCTTTTATAAAACGAAAAAATCTAGCTACTAAAAAGATGAATACCAGTGAAAGAATTATTGTTGCACCAGAAGGAACGTTCAAACCATATGAAATTAATAATCCAACTAATGATCCAATAAAACCTACAATTATTGATGTGTATATTATGTTTTTAAATTTCTTGGTAAAAAGGTTTGCTATTGTTGGCGGAATTGTGAGCAATGAAATTAGAAGTATTATACCTACTAATCTAATGCTTAACACTATGGTCATTGCTAAAAAGGCTTTGAGAATATAAGTAAAGAGTTTTTCTGGAACTTTCTGTGTTCGAGCAAAGTTTGGATCAAAAGCAAGGTATAGTATTGGCCGAAAAAAAATTGTAAAAAACGAGATCATAACTATGTCTAGTCCAAGCAACAGGTATATATCCTGTTTAGAAACTGTAAGAATTGATCCAAAAAGAAAACTCATAAGGTTTGGAGCATATCCTGGGGTTAAAAAAACAAAGAAAACTCCAATTGCCATACCCACTGACCAAAGTATACCTATTGCAGAATCTTCACGAACCCTAAATTTGTTTGACAATGCTTCTACGCCAAATGCAGTAATCACTGCGAAAACAGTTGCCCCAAAAATTGGGTTCAATCCAAGGTAATATGCTATTCCAATTCCCCCAAAGGAAGCATGAGTAATACCACCGCTAAAGAAGACTAACCTACGTGCTACAATGTAAGACCCAACTATCCCTGCAGCCACAGAAACCAGTAATGCTGCCCAAAAAGCATTTAACACAAATTGGTATTGAAGGATGTCTGAAAAAAAACTAAACATATTATACAAATGAATTAATGCTTGGTTAAAACAGTATGTGGAACAGGTCCGTGCGCGATGATTTGAATTGGGCAATCATAGGCAGCCAGTTGTTCTGTGGTTATTAAATTCGATGGATGATAATGCAAGTGCCTGTTAACACAGGCAATGGTCTTAACATGAGAAGTAATGGTTCCCAAATCGTGCGATACCATGATTATAGCCATCTCCTTATTTAATTCCTTTAGCAATTCGTAGAGTTCTTTTTCAAACTTGTTGTCAACAAAAGTATTGGGTTCATCAAGTATTAACAGTCGAGGATGTGAAACCAGAGCTCTACTTAAAAATACACGCTGCATTTGTCCTCCTGAAAGTTCACCAATTACTTTATCTTTTAGATTCTTTATTCCCATGCGGTCCAGTAGATCCAATGCCATTCGTTTATCCTGTGTCGAGTATCTTCCACCTATTCCATTTCTTCCCAGTAAACCTGAAAGCACCACCTCCAATACCGAAATGGGAAATTTTTTATCTATACTAACCACCTGTGGAAGATAACCAAAAAGAGTTTCGTTTGAATTGAGTTCAAGATACTCAATTGTGCCTTTTTGTGGTTTTAGCTCACCTAAAATTAGCTTTAAAAGGGTAGTTTTTCCTCCCCCGTTTGGACCAATAACGCCAACGAAGTCGAAATCAGAAATTACAAAATTAACATCTCTGAGAATCAACTCATCGTCGTAACCAACCGATGCTGAAGAAATTTCTAAAATTTTACTCATTTGTTATTAGTTTCCATTTAAAGCATCTTTTATAAGATCTGCTGTAATAAACATATTGCTTAGCCAATTATAATCAAGCGGGTCAACAACAACAACTCTCCCACCAATGTCATCTGCAATTGTTTTAGCCATACTCGCATCAAACTCCTTCTGAATAAAAATAGTTTTTACCCCTTCGCTTACTGCATCATTCAAAACCGATTTCATGTGTTTCATGGATGGAGATTTTCCATCTTCTTCTAATGAAACCTGCACTAAACCATAATCCCTTGCAAAATATGTGAATGCAGGGTGAAAAATGAAAAACTTATTTGTAGAAACTTCTTTAAAAGCATTTTTCATACAAGAGTCTAAACTATCAATATCAGCAATGAATGCTTGGGTATTTGCTTTAAAAACAGAATCATACATGGGAAAAATTTCAGAAAGAGTAGTGTAAATGGAATTCACAATTTTTTTAACCTCAACTGGCGATAGCCAAACATGTGGATCGAAACCGTGGCTATGTGAATGGTCGTGATGAATACATTGTCCTTCGATTAGGTTAAACTCTTTTGAATGATTGATAAAACGTGTATTGGTGTTATTCCCTTGTATTTTTTTAAGTGTAGTTTTCTCAAAATCTAAAAGTCCAAGCGAGAAGTAGGCTAAAGAATTGCTTAAGGTTTTAATCTGAACTGGTGTAGGCTCATATGTTTCAGGGCTAGAACCTGGAGGTACCATTACACTCACATTTACCAATGTGTCGGCTATTCGTTCTACAAAATACTTCTGAGGTAAAATGCTCACCATTACATTGGGCTTATCGTAATCAGATGATTGATTAGAACAACCAGAACTCAGCAATACTAACATAAAAATAAAAAGGGTTAAACCTCTGACCATTTCGTTGAATTATTTAAAAATTTCAAAATCAAAACTACCTACTATTCCTCAAAACACAAAAAGAATCAAAAAGTTTTAAAGCATTGTAACATATTCAAAATTAAAAACCAATAAAGAGAAGTATATTTACTCAAAATCAAATTTTTCGAAAATAAGACTGCAACAATCGTTTTTTTTTTATTTCTTTGATTAAAGAAAAAGCAATAAAATGTTTCGCAAAATTCCATTTATTCTCTTACTATTTGTTAATCAACTGTCCTTTTGCCAAGTCGCTGATAGTAAAATCGATAGTCTAAAACATGTGTTACAAAATGCTAAGGATATTGATAAAATAGCAATTTACATTGAACTAAGTGATATTAAGATTTTCGAAGAAGATGGGCTTTCCTATGCAAAGCAGGCTTATGAACTTGCCAAGAAAATTAAGGATATCAAAGCTCAAGCTGACGCTTTAAATGCCATGGGCAAAGTATTCTACGCCCAATATCAGGAAGACAAAGCCCTTGATTGTTTTATACAATCCCTAAGTTTTTCCGAAAAGGTAAACGATCTGAATTTAATGGGCAAGAACCTCCGTAGTATTGGACAAGCCTACTATGCCATTGATTCCATAGATAAATTCAAATTATATACTAACAAGGCATTAGAGCTATCAAGAAGAATAAATGACAGATTACTTGAAGCCGATGCCTTAATAGACATGGGAACATTGAAAACTCTCGAAGGCAATCCAGACTCTGCTCTTATCTTGCTTAAGCAAGCATTAAATATACGCCTTGAAGAGAATGCCATGCTTGATGTAGCTCATGCATATAACAGGCTTGGAAGATTATATGATGATATTGGAGAAACAAAAAATGCCATTGAAAGCTATCAAAAAGAAATTGAAATAAAAGAATCCCAGAGTGATTTTGCAGGGTTATATTTAGCATACTATAACCTTGGTAGGGTTCACTATAGACTTGGAAACTACCAGCTTGCCCTAGAACAATTTCAGAATAGTCTAATTATAGCTGAACGAATTAAGCATCAGTATTATATTGCCATTGCGTGTAACGAAATTGGCATTATATACGAAAATCTCTCGCAAAGTGCTCTTTCTGTTGATGACAATGAGGTTCATTTTAGAAAAGCTCTTGAATTTCATGAAAGAGCATTGAGTTTGTTTAAGCTGGATGAGAATCTTGCTATGGTTGCCCGTTCGTTGAATAATATTGCCAACACAAATTCTCGTCTTGCTATTAATTCTTTTGTTGCAATGTATGGAGAGGCTTGGGAAGATTCTCTTTATAAAATTCCTTCCAATGATATACTATTATCCTTCTCAAAAACCATAGACAATTACAATCAAGCACTTGAAATTTTTGAGCAAATTGAAGATGATATTGAAATTGCTAAAGTGTATATCAACTTGGGTAGTCACTACAATTGGGTTCGCAACTGGACTCAAGCACAGGATTTTATAAACAAAGGATTAGGTCTTGCAAAGAAACTCAATAGTCGACAAGAAATATCAAATGCACTATTTGCATTAGGAGAAACAAATTTTAGAAAAGGTAATCTTAATCAAGCAGAACGTTATTTTTTTGAAAGTGCAAGCATTGCCGAGGAACTTGGGTTAATAGATGATCTAAGGCATAGCTATAATAAGCTGTCAAAGATATACGAGCAACAGGGAGAAATGACTAATGCTTTGGTTTACTATAAAAAATCTACCCAAATAAAGGATCTAATATTCTCGGAAAAGAGCCAAAAAGCCATAACCGAGATGCAAACCAAATACGAAACCGAGAAAAAAGAGCAGGAGATCAAACTACTCAGCAATGAAAAGGCACTGCTAAACTCCGAGAATCAAAGGCAAAGATTGGTGATCTTCATAACAATCGGAGGATTACTGGTGATATTAGCTTTCGCCGGTTTGTTGATAAATATGGTTCGTCAAAAGCAGCGAGCCAACAAAATTCTCGAAGAGAAAAACGAACTTATTTCACATCAGAAACAAGAGATAACTGATAGCATACGTTATGCAAGCCGAATTCAGAATGCCATTTTACCATCGGAAAATTTGTTAAACACTGCTCTCAAAGAGCACTTTGTACTATTCCTTCCCCGAGATATTGTGAGCGGAGACTTCTACTGGTTCACCAAAAAAGATAACAAAATGGTTCTGGTTGCTGCTGATTGTACAGGGCATGGTGTTCCTGGTGCCTTTATGAGCATGCTCGGTGTTTCATTCCTCTACGAAATTGTGAATAAAGAAGGCATTATGCAGCCTGCGAAAATCCTGAATATGCTCCGGGAGTTGGTTAAGGTTACCCTTTCCCAAACAGGGAAACAAAATGAGCAAAAGGATGGGATGGATATATCTCTCAGCCTTTTGGATCTCAATAACATGCACCTTGAATGGGCAGGAGCCTATAATCCATTATACCTTATAAGAAACGGTGAACTTATTGAATATAAGGCTGACAAGATGCCTGTAGCCATTCACATAAACGACGACAAACCCTTTACTAATAACGAAATAGATCTTAAACCTGGAGACACATTTTACATGTTCTCCGATGGTTTCCCAGACCAGTTTGGAGGACAGGAAGGTAGAAAATTCATGTCAAAGAGATTTAAAGAACTTCTTGTCGAAATAAACCATTTAACCATGGATGAGCAAAAGAATACACTTCATCAAGCTCATCTAAAATGGAGAGAGGGTTATGAACAAATTGACGATGTAGTAATTTTTGGAGTTAGAGTTTGATGAATTTTTAGCCAATACATTTCCACTCATTCTACGCTTTCAAAAATTTCCGCCCTGATAGTTCCCTTCGAATAAAGAAGATTCAAATCAAAAAGTTTACCTTTGCCTTGAATTTTATAATCCCTATGGCTGATAAGATAAAGTTTAAGACTGCACTTTTTGTAAATCCTGGTGTTGATCAACCCTCATCCATTAATATGGATGCGTTGAAAAAATTGAAAAGACAAAGAAGAAAGTTGTTAAGCGCTGATCAATATTACGAGGGTATACTAAAACGCAATATCACCATCCTTAGTCAAGCCATTACGCTTGTTGAAAGTTCATTGCCAGAACATCATGAAATTGGACAACAGGTAATTGAGAAGTGTTTGCCATACACTGGAAATTCCCTTAGAATAGGAATTACTGGGGTTCCTGGTGTGGGGAAAAGCTCTTTTATTGAAGCATTGGGAGGTACGATTACTTCGCACGGTGGCAAACTGGCGGTTCTTGCCATTGATCCTAGCAGTGAAAGGAGCAAGGGTAGCATACTAGGCGACAAAACCCGAATGGAAACACTTTGTTCTGACCCAAACGCTTTTATCAGACCTTCACCCTCAGCAGGTTCGCTGGGTGGAGTGGCTAGAAAAACTCGAGAAACCATTATACTATGCGAAGCAGCCGGATTCGATACCATTTTCATTGAAACAGTTGGCGTTGGCCAAAGCGAAACGGCTGTACACTCAATGGTGGATTTCTTCCTATTACTTATGTTGGCAGGTGCTGGTGATGAGTTGCAAGGTATAAAACGTGGTATCATGGAGATGGCCGATCTGATTGCAATTACAAAAACTGATGGCGATAATATTCAGAAAGCCAATTTAGCAAAGGCTCAATATGAAAATGCCTTGCATCTTTTCCCCCCCGCTGATTCTGGCTGGGCTCCACTTGTTAGGACATGTTCATCCGTTACAAAAGCTGGAATACAAGAGATATGGGAAGATATGCTTGACTACATGCAATTTGCAAAGAAAAATAATTATTTTTTTAGCCGTAGGCAAAAGCAAGCAACTTTTTGGATGCATCAAACCATTTCAGACTCACTCAAGGATGATTTTTATAGTAATCCTTCGGTAAAGGATGCTCTCAAAACAGCTGAAAAAAATTTAATTGAGGGCAAAATCAGCTCATTTACAGCAGCAAAGAATGTTCTCGATTTTTACCGTAAACTCTAAACAAAGATTGAATAATAACTGTTAATCATTAAAATTAAAAAAAAATCAAAAAATGAAAAAAATTCTGGTTCTATCACTCACGATTGTTGTAATGCTTTCTTGCTCAAGCAATAAATTTAAGATTGATGGTGATATTGAGGGTGCTCCTGAGCAAACTGTTTACTTAATGCAGATCTTGGAGAACGACTATATTACAGTAGATTCCACATTAATTAAGGATGGCAAGTTCACCTTTAAAGGATCTGTTGCCTATCCAGACATATATTCCATTCTTTTTGACCAAACACAGGAACGCATTGTACTTTTCCTTGAAAATTCCGATATTACCGTTATTGGAAGCATGAATGATATTCAAGCGATTGAAATCGTGGGTTCTGAATCACACAATATTCTGTTAAATTTCAATAAACTTGCTGAAGATAAAAGTCAAAACTTAATGGATATTAGCTTTCAGTATCAGTCTGCTGCCATGGATGGAATACTAACCACAACCCTTGAGGAGGAACTAACCAACCAATACATGGCAGAGATAGAGATATTTATGGATTATATAAAACAGTTTGTAAAGGATAACAATCATTCGGTTGTTTCAGCATACATTACCCTAATTCATCTGGTTGATCAACTTGAACTGGCTGAACTACAAGAAATTGCTAGTGGTTTCCCTTCCAGTATTCAAAAATCGCAATTTGTAACAGCATTGAATGATCATTTAAGCGTTGAGATGCGAACATCCATTGGTCAATCCTATACTGATTTTACCTTATCAGATCCTCTAGGCCAGGAGATTGCTCTATCAACGTTTATTGGAGAAAATTATGTTTTACTCGATTTTTGGGCAGGTTGGTGTGCACCATGTCGTCAGGAAAATCCGCATCTTGTGAAATTATACAATTCATATAAATCAAAGGGTTTTGATATTTTTGGGGTTTCTTTTGATCGCAGTCAAGACCAATGGCTTGAGGCTATCAAGCAGGATGGTCTGCTTTGGACCCAAGTTTCTGATCTAACAGGTTGGGAAAGTCCCATAGCAAAACTTTATGGGATCATGTCGATACCAGCCAATCTTCTCATATCTCCCAGTGGAGAAATAATTGCAAAAAATTTAAGAGGTAGCGATTTAGAGGATAAGCTAAAAGAAATTTTTAAAGAATAATTCCCCCTTATCGAACAAAGAGGCTGTATCAAAAAAAATTTGATACAGCCTCTTTGTTTTTATGTAGAAATAGTTCAACCCTTGTTTAAAATGGATATCCTATTCCAAAATTTATCACAAAATCTGATCTTTTATAGGGTCTATTGAAGGGAATCCAGTGAATATTCTGACTTATTTCATCACTTATTGTTGATATATTTATTCCAGGATCATGAACCTTTACACCCAAGTCGAACCTAATAACAAAGAAACCCAGATCCATCCTTAATCCTGTTCCAGTTCCCAAAGCAAATTGCTTATAGAATTCATTTATTTTAAAAAGGGCACCAGGACGTTCATCCGCTGATGAAATTGCCCAAATATTTCCGGCATCTAGGAATAGGGCACCTTCTAACATCCATATCAATTTAAACCGATATTCAATATTTGCTTCCAATTTAATATCAGCGGTTTGATTAGGAATAATACCTTCCTTGAATTCAACGTATGTTCCGGGCCCTAAACTTCGAGCATTCCATGCTCTTATGCCAGTAGACCCACCAGAAAAATATTTCTTTTCAAAAGGTAAGGCTTTTGAATTACCATAAGGTAATCCTGCTCCTGCATACACACGATACACGAAGGTGTTATTCTCATCGAGTATATGGTTAAATGAATAGTTTATATCACTACGTACAAATTGAGAAAAACTAATATTAAAAATCTTATATGAATCATCCTCAGCCTTTTGACCCCAGATTGAATAAGCACCATTAAGCAAATTTCCAGAAAGCTCTAGATTAAGCCTAACTATAGAAAAGTTATCCCTAGGAGTCAACTGATTATTATAAATCATGCTATAACTTGATAGAGTTATCAATTGGCTTATATAACTGTTTTCGAGGTATGTATCTCTTATTATTTCATAAAATGATGGTGAGATAGCAAAAATGTTGATTAAATTAATCTCTGCAGGTATTATTGTATGTGAGAACTTTCTTTCACCCCTCCAGTTATAACCAAAACTTAATCCTGCAACAGTTCTGGTGTATTGAGGACGGTTCTGATAATTGTAGGACGAGGATATCTGGGTTCGGGGATTATATTGACCAAGAACTTTTTGAAAATACTGGGGACCAAGAAATCGAGGAAATCCAAAACCAATTGAGCCTCCATACTCAATAGCATTATCAAATCCTGTTCGATCAGATGATAAAATCTCTACCATTCCCCTTAACTTAATATCAAAAGTTTCAGCACCTCGGAATATATTTTTATGCTGATAGTTAAGGTTCCCCTCAATACCTATATCAGAAGCTGAGTTTGTTCCAACCAAGTCAACCTGATAACTCTGCAATGTATGAGGTGTAAGTTGAATATGGCAGTTTATTTGTCCATAATCTCTTTCTTCCGTCAATGTATTACTGTTGAAAAATAGAAAATTATCATCATCAAAGTAACCATTTTCTTTTTCGATATATTCTTCAAAGAATACATTCACAACCCTATACAATCTCAACGACGTTAGTTTGCTTCGTGTAGTCTTAACTGTACTCTCGGAGTATAGGTTTCCGGGTTTGATTAGGTTAGAATTGGTTAATGTCTTTAACTTTATTCCAGGATCTTTATGAAAAACAAAGAATTGATTTTCATGCCGAATTGTATCCAATAATTTTGACTGCTGATACTGAAAGAAATTAACAGGGTCATAATTTGGATAGAAAAAAACATTATTTATTTCGTACTTTTTGTAGGTTTGGGGAATTCGCTCTCCAAATTGATCACGAATAAACCTATTCCTAATGAAAAGTTCCAAATCAACTCTCCTGTTAGAAATGCTTGTATCAGCATTAAACGTTATAAAATCGCGCGAAAAGAAAAAGTAACCCTCTTCTTTTAAAAGTTTCTCTATTCTTATCCGTTCTTCTTTAAGAAGGTCAATATCAAAATGTGCTCCTTTTGCCAGAATCCTATTTATGGTATCGTTTATTACTATTCGGCGTATTGATGCATCCTCAATAACATAGCTAATATTTCTGATCTTATATGGTAATCCAGGTTTTACCAAATAGGATACTTCTGCTTTTTTCTTATCGTATTCAGTGCTATTAAAAACATTTGAGCTATAATATCCCTTTGAGTCTAAATACCTTTTAAGATTGGTAGTCGATTGATGGGTAAGAAAAGTATCTAAAATAACAGGCTCCTCTCCTATTGTCTTTAGCCATCGGCTAAAACCTGTGTATTTGTGAGGTTTTGCTGCATTGAAAATTCTTAGGTGAAAACGAAAAAATAGTATACGTTTGTTTGGTTGTTGCCTAACATACTTTTGCAGATCACTTTCTTTCACACTTAACTTTTCATTGGATTCAATATTCATCTTAACCTTATCAAGCAGATATCTATCATCGGGTACTCTTCGGGTAATGCTACATGATGAAGCCAGAAAAATAATAATTGCAAGAAAGGGAAGTGCTCCTATTTTTGAGGAACTTATCTTAATTCTATTGATGATCATTAATAAAATGGGCATAACCTATACATAAAAAAATTTCCAAAAAGACATGGAAAGATAGTAAAACCGTTTGAATCATGAATGCTAGGTAGTAGCATAAAAAATGCCAAAAATCTATAAAAAAGTGAGCTTCATCAAAATACTCGTTTCTTCAAATAAAGATTTTTAATTTTTTACCAGAAACTCTCTCTTATTGTATTTTAAAAAATTTAGATTTTTCAGTTTTATTTGCACATAGTTTATATTTGTAATGAAAAAAATCTAAAGTGTATGTTGAGTATATCCCAAATAAAACAGATAAGAAATCTGCATTTAAAAAAATATCGGAAGGAACAAAATCTCTTTATTGCGGAGGGAAATCGTTTAGTGCAAGATCTTCTTCAATCGTCAATTGAGGTTAAAAAAATATTTTATATTGAGAGTTGGATACCTGTAATTAAAAATGAAAATGTTTTATATCAGCAAGTTAGCAAAAAAGAAATGGAACGGATTAGTGGTCTAAGCACTCCATCGGAGGTATTGGCCATAGTAAAAGTTCCTGTTAAAAAAATCGATTTCAGTTTTTTTGATAGTGAATTAATATTAGTGCTCGATGATATTCAAGATCCTGGTAACTTGGGAACAATAATCCGCTTAGCTGACTGGTTTGGAATAGAAAAAATAATCTGTACCTTAGGAACTGCTGATGCCTACTCACCTAAAGTTGTTCAGGCAACCATGGGATCAATTTCTAGGGTTGAAGTTGTATATTATAATCCTTCAAAAATCATTGAAGAACTAATTGATAGAAAGATTCCTGTATACGGAACCTTTCTTAAAGGTGAGAATATTTTCCACAAAACCCTATCACAATATGGGGCGATTATCCTTGGAAATGAAGGAAATGGAATTTCAAAGGAGTTTGAAAGCATTATCTCTCATAGAATAACTATCCCAAGTTTTCCAAGGACAGATTGTGGTAGTGAATCGCTTAATGTTGCAGTGGCAGCTGCAATTGTATGCGCAGAATTTAGAAGAAGAACAATTATGGATTAGACTTAATCCATTGGGAAATAGCTTCAGCACAACGCTCTCCATCAATTGCAGAAGATACAATACCTCCGGCATAACCAGCCCCCTCTCCACAGGGAAAGAGACCATTAACACTGACATGCTGAAAGGTTTCGGAGTTGCGAGGTATTCGCAATGGGGATGATGTTCGCGATTCAACTCCAATTACCAGAGCTTCATTGGTCAAAAAACCCTTCATCTTCTTATCAAATGCGCTAAAACCGGCCTGCAATCTGTTTACAATTTCCATTGGCATCCATTGTTCCAATCTTGAAGAAATAACACCGGGTTGGTAAGAGCAATTTGGCAAGTTCGAAGAAAACTTCTTGTTTACAAAATCTGTAAGCCTTTGTGCTGGAGCGGTAACACCCGACCTTACCTGCTTAAATGCCAACTCTTCCAAATCTTTCTGATACTCTAAACCCGCCAATATTTCATGCTTAGAGTAAGATTTTAAATCGCATAATTGCATTTCAACTACAATACCTGAGTTTGCCCATTGTGAGTTTCTTTTTGATGGTGACATGCCATTAACAACCAATTCATTAAATCCAGAAATTGCTGGAACTATATATCCTCCAGGGCACATGCAGAAAGAGTAAACCCCTCTTCCGTCTACTTGTTGGGCAAGGCTATAGGTTGCTGCAGGTAAAAATTCCCCCCTACTCTTTCCGTGATACTGAATGGTATCAATTAATTCCTGTGGATGCTCTACTCTTACACCCATTGCAAAGGGTTTTGCCTCAAGTTTTATCCCCTGATGATGAAGAGAATAGTAAATGTCTCTGGCAGAATGGCCTGTGGCAATGATAACTGCTTTACCTGCAATACTTCTACCATCGGCAAGCAAAACCCCCTTTGAACCTCCATCAATGATCTTAATGCCATTGACTTTAGCATTAAAAATCACTTCTCCTCCATGCTCCTCAATGGTCTTTCTGACTGAAGATATTACTCGCGGTAAAACATTTGTTCCAATATGTGGATGTGCTTCATAAAGAATCTGCTCCTGAGCCCCATGAAGATGAAGAATTTTTAGAATTCTATTGGTATCACCCCGTTTGCGGGATCGACTATATAGTTTCCCGTCGGAAAAAGTTCCCGCACCTCCTTCTCCAAATGCAAAATTCGATTCTGGGTCAAAGCCCTTATTTCTGTTAAGAATTGCCACATCACGTTTACGACTTGAGACATCCTTTCCTCGCTCAAGGATTATTGGTTTTATTCCCAATTCAATAAGCCTTAGAGAAGCAAAAAGGCCAGCAGGCCCCGATCCAACAACAATAACCTCAGGGCTTTTTCTTACATCCTTATACTTAAATTGTGGTAAAGAATCAATAATCGATTCGTTTAGGTCGTAAACCTTGAGTCCAATATTGACTTTAATGTTCCCCCTGCGCGCATCAATTGACTTTCGAGTTATAAGAACATTGCCTAACTGGTTTTCTTTAATTCCTAAATACTTAGCAGCACTGATTCTTACATTTTCAAAATTATGAGCTTGTTGAGGCGATAACGAAATGGCTATTTCCCTAGGCATGGAATAGGTTATTCGAAATGAAAAGATAAAATAACCATTTGTGATTTAAGGCGATCGATGGCATTTGCATAAATCTCGCCTTGCTCATCAGCACGGGCTAAAACATTCCTAGACCCTGAAGAAATCTTAATCTCAGTCGAAAGTTTGAAGTAGGTTAGGAAAAAGTCAACCCCAAAACCATATTCATAGTAAAAATCTCCTTTAACCAGCCTAAGGTAAATACCCTCGTCAATATTAAGCTTTTTATAAGCTGCCATATCAATTCTAAAATTGGTACCGGCAATCAAATAGGGACGTACATTTGATTTACGTATAGCAGCGTACTTCAATGCTAAAGGCATCTCGATGAATGAAGACTCCATTTTCATGGCATGAACAAACGTTCCATCTTGTTGGTAAAATGATAGGTCCCTTTGCCCAAATGCCAAGCCAGGTAAAAATCTCAGGTGTAAGGTCGGTACAATTCTTAAATCTGATACAACATTTACATTGAAACCGGGTATGAGATGACTAACATCTGCAAAAAGAAGCTCTTCTTGATTAGGATTACTCATCGTTTGAAAATCCATTACGTGCAAACTTAATGAAAACCCAAATCTAAGCCTTTTCTCAAAATCGTAATCTGGATCATTTAAAATTTGCGGAGGCTTAAACTGCGCAAATAGTTGATTTGAAAAAGACAAAACTAAAATAATGAGCAATAATATGTATTTAAACTTCTTCACTATTTTTCTTTAACACAAAATTAACTAACGCTCTTTTAACAATTTTTATTATCTATCATTGAATGTCGCTGTGTGTTTAAAACTGATTACCACTGAAAAAGTTTCAAATATGTAGCAAAATATTCAAAAACAAAAACGCTTTATCAACAAATTTATTCTTTTTAAGGTTTTGTCGCACTGTAAATTGCCGCTATTCCAAAACTCTGAATGGTATAAGAAGCCCCAATAAATCCCACATCATTTAGCATTTTAACAAAATCCTGACGCTCTGCGAAAATTTTAACTGATTTTGGCAAATAAGTATAGGCATGTTTATGCCCTGAAATAATTCGTCCCAAAAGGGGTAAAACACTTTGGAAATACAAGCCGAAAATCCATCGTATAATCAATAATCTTGGGTTAACAAACTCAAGAGCATGAATACTCCCACCAGGTTTTATCACACGAAACATTTCTTCTAAACCCTTTTTCGGATCATTGAAGTTTCGAACACCATAAGCAACGGTAGCCACATCAAAAATTTCGTCATTAAATGGAAGGCTTTCTGCATATGCTCTTGATAATGATATCCTTTTCTCAAAACCTTTCTTTTTAATTTTCAATCTGCCAATTGCTATCATCATATCAGCAATATCAACACCATCAATAGTAACATTTTCATCTTTTTTTGCTAAGGCAATGGCTACATCAGCAGTTCCTGTGGCTACATCGATAACTTTAGAAGGTTTATTTTTTAGAATCCTTTTTACCAAACGCTTACGCCATAACCCATGAATACCAAAACTGAGAACTTGGTTTAATAAATCGTATCGATGGGCAATGCCATTAAACATTGCTTCAATATCATTCTCTGTTTTATTGACTATAACCACCCAGGTAAACAAATGAATTGCAGAATAAGACGGATCATTTAACCTCCATCATTGAAGAGAAAGCGTTTTCGTATTCTCTCTTTAGGTCAGTAATAAAGCCAAAGGAAATATCATCAATTCTAACTTCGGATTTTGTAACATGACCAAGAGTAGTAAATGGTATCTTTTGTGCCATCATAAGGTCGATAAATTGAGTTTCTCTCGATGGTGAAACTGTAACAACTATACGTCCTTGGGCCTCTCCAAAAAGAAAAGCATCAGCTCTAATCTCAGCGTCAGTTGTTATATCAAAACCTAACTGGCGCGGAATTGCACTTTCAAGAAGTGCAATGAATAGCCCACCGTCAGAGACATCGTTTGCTGACTGTATCAAATTCTTATTGATTAGCTCTAGAAGAGTTTTTTGAACATTGTACTCCTCGTCAAGATTAAAGTAAGGTGCTGGAGAATTTTTAATGCCATGGTAAGAGAACAGATACTCTGATGAAGATATATCGTTGTGAGAACGACCAATAAGATAAATCATATGCCCTTTTTCCTTGAACGCCATGGTAGTATGATGGTTTTTGTTATCCAGTATGCCAAGCATTCCTATGGTTGGAGTCGGAAACACCGATTCATCTTTACCCCCTACAGTCGACTGGTTGTAGAAACTTACATTGCCTCCTGTTACAGGTGTACCAAATTTAATGCAAGCACGTCCCATACCCTTAATAGATTTCACGAATTGCCAATACACCTCGGGATTATATGGATTTCCAAAATTTAAACAGTTGGTTATCGCTAAGGGTCTTCCACCGGTGCAAACAATATTACGTGCAGCTTCAGCAACTGCAATCATGGCTCCAACCTCAGGATCTGCCTTCACATACCGCGAATTGCAATCGACGGTTAACACCAGTGCTTTATTTGTGCCTTTAATATTCACAACGCCAGCGCTAGATGGAAAATTTGTGGCCATATTTGCAGTACCCACCATCGTATCGTATTGCTCATAAACCCAACACTTTGAAGCAATGTTCGGATGTTTTATCAACAAAGAGATTACCTCTTGCAAATCATTTGGTTCTGGAACTTGATTTATCTCAAACTTTTTATTATTCTTAAAACTAGCAGGTTCTTTGTACTCACGCTCATAAACAGGTGCACCACCTCCCAACACAAGAGATGGGGCCGGAACATTGGCAACAACTTCACCATGCCAAAGAAACTCAAGCCTATCGCCTTTTGTTACTTCTCCAATTTGCTCACAGTTTAAATCCCATTTTTTGAATATCTCCTCTACTTCTTTCTCACGACCCTTCTTTACTACAATAAGCATGCGCTCCTGCGATTCAGAAAGAAGAATTTCCCAGGGCTCAATATTCTGCTGACGAAGCGGTACCTTATCAAGATTTATCCTCATACCATGTTTTCCCTTCTCCGACATCTCAGAGGTTGAACAGATGATTCCGGCGGCCCCCATGTCCTGCATTCCAACTATGGCACCAGTGGGTATTACTTCAAGCGATGCTTCGAGCAACAGCTTTTCGGCAAATGGATCACCAACTTGTACAGAAGGTAAATCCTCAGCAGAATTATCAGTAATGTTGGCCGATGCAAAGGTAGTCCCATGAATACCATCCTTCCCAGTTGAAGACCCCACAATAAAAACAGGATTGCCCACTCCTTTTGAAACAGCTGAAACCACCATGTCTTTTTTAACTATACCAACCGACATGGCATTAACTAGAGGATTTGTATTAAAAGAGTTATCAAAAAATACCTCTCCAGCCACCACAGGAATGCCAAAGGCATTTCCATAGTCGCCAATACCCTTCACCACTCCCTTTATGAGCCATTTTGTCCTGTCAAGTTTTATATCCCCAAAACGCAAGGAATTGAGCTGAGCAACTGGACGTGCTCCCATGGTGAAAATGTCACGATTAATACCCCCAACACCTGTAGCGGCTCCTTGATATGGCTCCACAGCACATGGGTGATTGTGCGATTCTATCTTAAATGCACATGCCAGACCTTCGCCTATATCGACAAGCCCTGCATTTTCCGAGCCAGCTTCAGCTAGAATAGCCTCACCCTTACGGGGGAGGGTTTTAATCCATTTTATAGAATTTTTGTATGATGCATGTTCGCTCCACATCACAGAATAGATGCTCAACTCGGTAAAATTTGGCACTCGCCCTAATACTCTTTTAATCACATCAAATTCCTCGGGCAATAAACCAAGTTCCTTTGCTGTTTCAACGGTTACTTTCATTGTCGATATGGGGTTTTTATAATTATCAACTATCTAACTTTAATTAGTATTCCCAATTAAAAACTATCTAATTACGACTCCAAAAATAGTAACAATATGGCAGACTGCTTGCACACCATAACTCTTTTTTTGTCTCTAATGATTGGCAAGAAATAATTAAGCATTAAATGTAAAATTCATCATATTTTTACCTGATGAAGTGGAGTATAAATTGGGCCCTTTGGAGTTAGATCGCTTTTATATAGAGTTACTTTATCAACCCTTGTTTCTTGAAAAACTTTATTCTGTTCAACATTAACAGAATGAATAAACTTATTGACATCAAATAAGTTTTTGATCCTACCCAATGTAATATGGGGGTTAAATCCTCTTTCGTCAGGAAGAAAACCAGAGGGTTTAAGAGAATCAACTATTTTTTGATAAATTAATAAAAGTGAATCGGAGGGTACAACACCAACCCAAATAACCCTAGGATTATTCTTACTACCAAAAACACCAAGCCCTTTCAGGGTTATTTTAAATGATTTAAAATCTAACAGAAAATTGGTTAAATTAATCTTTATGGAATCAATTGTTGCGATCGGTGTTTCTCCAAGGAAAAATAGGGTAAGGTGAAGAATATGAGGATCGACCCATTTAATACTATCTTTAATATGATCCTTAATAATACTATTCCACGTTTTTTTCAATTCATCGCCTATAGGAATATCAAGTGCAACGAATGTGCGTAAAGTATTCATTTTTTAATTTTTAGCAGATAATCAATTGGAAATATGGTGGTAAATTAACAAAAAAGTTGCATTTTTAACAATCAAAATCAAATTGCAAATAATATGAGTAGAGAAAAGAAATTTGCTGTTGTAATTGCAGGTTGTGGTGTATACGATGGGGCTGAAATTCATGAAACCACAATGACCCTATATGCCATCGCAAAGCAGGGTGCAGCATATCAAATTTTTGCTCCTGACATTCAACAGCATCATGTTGTAAATCACCTAACTGGTGAGGAAATGAACGAAAAACGAAACGTTCTAATTGAAGCGGCACGAATTGCACGTGGAAATGCTTTGCCCCTAACAGAATACAATCCAAAAGATTTCGATGCTCTTATTCTTCCAGGGGGATTTGGAGTAGCCAAAAACCTCTGTTCATTCGCATTCGATGGGCCAAATTGCACGGTAAACCCACAGGTTGAAAAAGCAATAAAAGACACACATCAACAAAAAAAACCTATTGGTGCGCTCTGTATTGCCCCAGTCATACTCTCAAAATTATTTGGCAAGGTTACCGTAACTATTGGACAGGATAAAGGAACCGCTCAAGCCATTGAAAGCATGGGCTCGAAACATCAGGTTACAAATCATGGCGAAGTAGCCGTTGATAAGAATAATCTGTTATTCACTACACCCTGTTACATGCTAGAGGCCAGCATCGTAGACATAGCCAATGGAGCTAATGCGGTAGTTGTGGAAATGATGAACTATATCAAATAGCACATCAGCAAAAAAACCGCCAAATGGCGGTTTTTCTCATTTTTTTTCATTGTTTTTAGAGCAAACCATGCTCGTGAAGAATTATTAACTCATTGAGAAGTTTGTCTTCAGAGGCAGAATCGAATTGTGATTTCAGATTCGAGCCAAAGATACGTGCTACAGCTTGCCAAAATACTGCCGAAACCCCACCCCTTATTTCCTTAATAATATCGTACGAAGTACGACCTACCTCTCTGTCAATTAACTTAATTAAAAGTCTTCCTTGGGTAATGGTAAGCTCTACCAGTTGACCCTCAAATTCATCACGAAGTTCCTTTTCAACCTGCTTTGCATATGCTTTTCTTTCCAAATCGTTGTCAAGGCTACGAAAATGAGCATCCATCTCTGATATTTTTACCCTGGCTATTACTGCATATGGGTAAACAATCTTCAAGTTTCTAATAAGCCTTTGATATTGACGAAAATCACGATTACTGGTAAACTTCCGGGTTGGGAACACAACTATCTGTGGTATAAGAGCGTGAGGAAGTGTATCTCCATCAATAACAGTAATTGGAAGAATTGTATATCCATCAATTACTATTTGATTTTGGGCATAAACATTGAAAATACTTCCAAAACCTAAAAAAAGAAATAATATTGTAAACCTAAAATTCTTCATGTTAATCATTTCCTAACCAAATATTTAAACGTTTATGGCAGCTAAATGTTATAGCTAAATTACATGTATTATTAACTTATTTACATAAAAAATGCCAAAATTATTTCGTACTATCCTTTTTTTTTTAGAATTTTCACAAAAAAATAAAAAAGATCAATTAACCTAGAAAAAAATATCATGGAAGTTATTGAGAATCAAAGGGAAAATAATCAGGAACTGCGCTATGCAGGATTCTGGTTAAGGTTTGCTGCATACCTAATTGACAGCATTGTACTTTCAATTGGAGGATTTATCATTGCCATTCCTGCAATATTATCGATTATAGGTTCAGCATTAAGCCTGAATAACATTAATTCTTTTGAAGATATATTTGTTGATGGCAATTGGCTTAAAATTGGAACCATTGTGGGAGCCATTATTTTAACATCTCTGCTTAGCCTTGTTATGGGTTGGCTATATTATGCTTTAATGGAATCATCAAAACATGGAGGAACCCTTGGGAAACTTGCTGTTAGCATTAAGGTTACCAATCTAGATGGTGAACGTATATCATTTGCCAGGGCAAGTGGAAGATACTTTGCTCGAATTATTACCAATATGACTCTTTACATTGGTTATATCATGGCAGGTTTTACTGAAAAGAAACAAGCGTTGCATGATGTTATAGCCAGCTGTTTGGTTATCAGGAAATAAAAAAACATTTTACTTTTAACTAAACAATGTTTGAAGCAATATGTTTTTCACAAGAAGATTATTATTAACCTTGAAAAATGGAAAAAAATAATCGTAGCTATTCCAACGATGAAATAACTGTTTTTTGGAAGCCTGGCGAGTGTATTCATGCCACAACTTGCTATACTAAATTACTTTCAGTATTTAATCCTAGAAATCGTCCGTGGGTAAATATGCAGGGAGCTCCAACCGAAAAGATTATTGATATTGTTAATCAGTGTCCAACCGAAGCATTAACTTTTAAGTGGAACGATAACGAAAAGAACCAACTGGAAAAATCTCCTAAAGCACTCAAAGATAAAACAGAAGGTGGAATTAGCCAGACTGAATCTGAACAAAAACCTGTTCAGATTCAGATCATGAGAAATGGGCCTATTCTCTTTAGTGGAAAAATAAAAATTATTGGACCCGATGGAGTTGAGCTAAAGTCGATGCAAATGGTCTCTCTTTGCCGATGTGGTGCATCGGGCAATCAACCTTTTTGCGATGGAAATCATTTTAAAATCGGTTTCAGAGATAATAAAGAATAACCATGGAAACATCCAATACAAAACAAACAGCAGTGGTTACTATTAACCGTAATGGTCCTATTAAAGTTACAGGCAATTTTACAATAACTGATATTGATAACTGCATTCTTCAACCCAATAATCCTGAGGAAATATACCTTTGTGCTTGTGGCCGTTCACAGAACAAGCCTTATTGCGATGGGAGTCATAATAAATGATACAATGCCTAACTCCCTTTTTTAAATGATTGATCAAAAACCGACTAAAGCCTCAAAATCTATAATTCGTTATTTAATGATTTTTTTGGGGGTGTTATTTGTTGCATTGGGTATTATTGGCATTGCTATGCCCATACTTCCAACAACACCTTTCTTTCTATTAGCTGCTTACTTCTTTGTACGAAGTTCCCAGCGGCTATACAGATGGCTTCTAATGCATCGCATATTTGGAAATTACATACGAAACTACATCCATCATAAGGCTATAAGCCCAGGTATTAAGATTTTTACATTAATCTTACTTTGGGCAACCATTCTTACTAGTATATACTTAATGAAAGGAATAATATGGGTGCAAATAATTCTGGTTTTGGTTGCTATAGGAGTTTCTATTCATATTCTATCCTTACGAACAATGCATGAAAAATAGTTGTTTATTCTTAGTAATAAAAAAACATACGGCGCAGATGGGATCTGCGCCGTACTCTCATTAACCACCGGAAATTAATAAGCCATTAGCTTATCTTTCCAAAACAAAATTACACTATAAAAATTGATGTACGAAAACTGTTTGATAAACGTCAACTTTTTATTGGTGAATATCCAATATAACAAATTTAAATATTTCAGTATTTATATTTCTTAATCTGTAAAAACCATTTCAAAATAGGGCCTGATACATTTTATTGCAGTTTAGATAACACTTTACCCAGATTAATACTAATTTCGATTTTAAAAAATAACTGCTACTTAACAGCAACAATCAAGGGGAAAGGTTCTTAAAATCAGTTTAACTTTACCAGCTTTTTTAATTAGACTTTTATTATAATGTGTTTAATTACAAAACTATGGAAACAAAAATGGTAGTCAATGTCCAATCAGAGATTGGATCATTGGAAGGGGTAATCATCCACACTCCAGGACTTGAAGTTGAGAATATGACACCTAATGATGCTCACAGAGCATTGTATAGTGATATTCTTAATCTTTCGGTAGCTCAAAAGGAGTTTGCTCAAATCAGTGGTGTTCTATCAAAGGTTACTAAAACATTTGAAATAAAGGACTTGCTTTATGAAGTTGTTAGAAAGCCCAAAGCAAGGGAAAAATTAATTATTTCAATATGTAAGAACGAGGGTGTGATGAATTTACATGATGAATTATCATCAATTGCCTCTAAGGATTTGGTAAGAATTTTAATTGAAGGCTTACCAATTAAACGCAATACTCTAACAAGTTTCCTGAGTAATGATAGGTATTCATTACCACCACTTTACAATTTCTATTTCACTCGCGATGCTGCAATATCAATGTATGACGAGGTTCTCGTTGGTAAAATGGCCAGCAAGGTTCGTGATCGTGAAACCTTGATCATGGAAGCCATATTTAAGGAATCCGATACTTTTAAGACCAATACCATTAATCCTTTATCATTAAATAATAACATAGACATCTCCATAGAAGGAGGGGATGTACTTATTGCCCGCGACGATATTATTTTAGTTGGTAACAGCATCAGAACTACTACTCAAGGAATTGATTTTATTATCAAGAGTTTATGTTCTAAAAGAGAAAAAAAGACTCAACACATAATTGTACAGGAATTACCCTACAAACCCGAATCATTCATACATCTCGATATGGTATTCACTTTTCTTGATGTTGACACATGCATGGTTTTCGAACCGTTGATTCTTCGTCCTAACAAATTTCAAACTGTGATGATTACCATAGAGAATTGTAAAGTCAAAGAAATTAAAAACGTCGAAAACATACTCACTGCACTTAAAACTTTAGGCATGAATCTTAAGCCTATTTATTGCGGAGGCTCCATGGATTCATGGACTCAAGAACGTGAGCAGTGGCACAGCGGTGCCAACTTTTTTGCAATTGGTCCCGGGAAAGTTATTGGTTATGCCCGTAATACTTATACTATGGACGAAATGAACAGGAATGGATTCGAAATCATTAGAGCAAGAGAGGTTATTGGCGGAAAGGTTGATTTGAACAATTACAATAAGTATGTTATTACTATTGATGGGAGCGAACTTCCCCGTGGTGGTGGTGGTGCGCGTTGTATGACAATGCCTGTACGCCGAAAGCCTGTTGAATGGAAATAGCTAATTACTAAATATTTGTTATTTTTTGTTGAACAATAAATAAGCAAGTATGTTAATATGATTAAAATTAAACTACTTGATTATGGAAAAGAATGTTGGTAAAACTGATAAAATTATTAGGATTATTATTGGTTTAGTAATAGCAGCATTGGGAATTTACCATGAAAGTTGGTGGGGTTTATTAGCTATAATCCCAATTGCAACTGCTTTTATTAGTTTTTGTGGCCTTTATACAATTTTTGGTATAAGCACTTGTCCTGCTAAAAAATAATATTCACTGTTTAACTCAAAAAAGCCTCGAAGCATATACTTCGAGGCTTTTTTATTTGTCGCTTAATTAAACCATTTGCTTTACCAAATCGGCAGCATCCTGAAGCGAAACGGCCGAAAAAACTTTCAATCCGCTGGCATCAATAAGTTCTTTTCCTTCCTTAGCGTTGGTGCCTTGAAGCCTAACAATAACGGGAACAGGAATGTTGCCAACTTCTTTGTATGCATCAACTACGCCCTGTGCAACGCGGTCGCAACGTACAATACCTCCAAAAATGTTGATAAGAATTGCTTTAACCGAAGGATCTTTAAGGATAATTCTAAACCCAGCTGCTACAGTTTGTGCATTTGCATTTCCACCAACATCTAGGAAGTTGGCAGGATCACCTCCAGAGAGCTTTATAATATCCATGGTAGCCATAGCAAGTCCAGCCCCATTAACCATACAACCCACGTTACCATCAAGCTTAATGAAATTCAAATTTGATTCAGAAGCTTCAACCTCAGTTGGGTCCTCCTCGTTTAAATCACGTAGTTCAACCAAATCTTGATGCTTAAATAGGGCATTATCGTCAAGATTTACTTTAGCATCTGCAGCGAAAATGATATCATCTGAGGTTTTGAATACGGGGTTAATTTCAAACAAGGTAGCATTGTACTCAATGTATGCATTGTATAGTGCAGTTACAAACTTTACCATTTGAGAGAATGCCTTACCAGAAAGACCCAGATTAAATGCAATTCGTCGTGCTTGAAAAGTCTGTATGCCCATTGGGTGGATCTCCTCCTTATATATTAGGTGTGGAGTATTTGCAGCAACTGCTTCAATGTCCATCCCCCCTTCGGTTGAGTATAAAACCATATTTCTGCCGGATGCCCTATTGAGAAGGATGCTCATATAAAATTCTTTTGCAGGTGATGGGCCTGGATAGTATATTCCCTGCTCCACCAATATTTTATCAACCAACTTACCTTCGGGACCTGTTTGGTGAGTAACCAGGTTCATCCCAAGAATTGAATCAGCGTGCAGTTTAACCTCTTCAAGACTTTTAGCAATCTTAACTCCCCCTCCTTTTCCTCTTCCTCCAGCATGAATCTGGGCTTTAACCGCAATTGCGTTTGTCCCTGTTGAATCAATAATTTCTTTTGCTGCATTAACAGCTTCGGTAGAAGAGAACACTACCTTGCCTACTGGGACTTGCACTCCAGCCTTTTTTAACAATTCTTTGGCTTGATACTCGTGAATATTCATCGAAAAAAGATTTAATTTGCAGTGAACTAAAGTACAAAAAAAGCATAATATTTTCTAAAATATTATGCTTTAAGGTTAATCTTTTTCCATTGAAGAAATTGTCCATTTGATTTGAAGCAAGAAGTAATTATGAAAAAACTAAGAAAGTTAAATATCTATGAGCTAAACAGAAAAAGTATCGATGAATATAGAAAATCACCAAAATTGCAAGTAATTGTAGTGCTTGACAATTTAAGAAGCCTTAATAATATTGGATCAATTTTTAGAACTTGCGATGCTTTAAATGTTGAAAGTGTTTTCCTTTGTGGAATCTCTGCAACTCCACCCCACCCTGAAATTCATAAAACTGCTTTAGGTGCAGAGGATTCTGTTTCGTGGATTTATTTCGACAAAACCACTGATGCACTAAAACAGCTAAAGGAAAAAGGTTATGAAATATTTGCCCTTGAACAAACTGAAAACAGTCTTAATTTACAATATTTCGATCCAAAAGCCAACATTAAGTATGCGTTTGTATTTGGCAATGAATTGAAAGGAGTTACTCAGGAAGCGCTTGATTTTTGTGATAGTTCACTTGAAATTCCTCAATTTGGAACAAAGCATTCATTCAATGTTTCAATCACTGCGGGAATAGTAATATGGGATTTTTTCTCAAAACTAAATACAAAAAAAAAGGTGCTCGAATGAGCACCCGTGTATTTTGTACTTCCCTTAATTATTGAATAATTGCCATAAAGGCATCGTTTTGGAAGTAGTTGCGGAATTCTAAATCAATTTTAGCACGCTCCTTGAGTGAAGCATCTTTCCCTATTGCGGTACGAAGGTTGTTTAAAACCATATTCTCATCCTGATTACGCGCACCAACTATTGCCAATCCGTAGAATGATTTTGCTGAATCAACTTTTTGGAAGGTATTTTTAGCAGCATCATTCTTATTGGTAAGAAGCATAGCCAATCCTTGATTAAAGGTATCGGTACCACCTAAATACTCAACTGCAGCAGGATACTTATTCTTAATAATGGCAATAATACCAAGGTTGTACTTCACATCGTTACCAGCATTAGTGGCAGAAACAAAATGATTCTCGGCTGCTTCCAGATCACCCTCAAGCATTGCAACACAACCCATGTTATTTTTAACTGTTGGATTATTTGCATCAACTGCTGCTGCTGCAATTACAGCTTCTTTTGCAGCATCTACGTCACCGTTAAGTATGTTAATGTATGCCACGTTATTGTGAGCCCGAACATCGCCATGAACTTCGGCGGCTTTCTTGTAAACCTTTAGCTTGTTATCATTATCAGGGTATAAAGTAGCAGCATAAAGCATCTCCTCAATACTGAGTTCGCCGAAGTTATCATTATCAACCATTTCCTTCAACTCCTCATCGGAATAGCCAACTTTATCAACGTTAGCAATCATCTTGGAACGGCGTAATTCTGGCAGAATTTTTTCTGCTAAAACAAGATAAACCTTGCTAAGATTCTTGATCTCTTTTTCGCGAACAGCTGGATCGGAGTACATTGAAAGCACACGGAGAATAAGTTCTTTGTCTTGAATATCAGAAGATTGAACCAGTTTTTGGAATCCATCCCAGTCCTCTGCAGTAGTCTCAACAGATACATAATCTGCAGGTTTTCCTTCAACTTTGGCTTTCTTAAAAATGTCACCCAACCACTTTTCTGTATTCTTTCCACGTTCATTCGAAAGTTTTTCGTTGAGAGTTTCTGGACCATCAGGTGATGCATAGGCTGAAACCTTAACACCTTTTAATTCAAGGCTTTCTTCATTTGCAGTTTCTTTAATAAAGTTTTCAAGAGTATTAATTTCATCCTTTGTTAGTTCTGATTTGCGAATATCTGAACGCTGAATAACGAAATTGATTTGAGCTTCTTTCTTTGAAGAAATGACCCTTTGGAAATTATCCTTTAGCATGATGGGCTTAGGGTTCATGTCAACCAATTTGTATGTAGCTAAAACGCCTACACCGATCTTTTGTGATAAATCAAACGGTATTCTTTTATCCTTATAAATGATAACGAAACGAAGTTCAAGATCGGATTTCATCATGGCATCCAAATACTCAAACTCAATATCATGCTTAAATGAGCCCCCGGCATCGTTGGAGATAACCTGATGATTATCTTCAACATCTTGTCCCTGAAGCATTTTAACTGGTAATGGAAGTTCTCCGCCCTGGTAAACCAATACCGGGGTGATTTCCAAGATGGCTTTTTTGTTGAAGTATTTTGCAGGGAAGGTACCTTCGATAGTACCCTTTACAATATCGCCATGAACTTCGAGGGGGTTTGGAGTTACTTTAAAAGAAGTACCTTCGGGTAGTTCTTTCATTTTGTCAACTCCACCACAACCACTAAGGATTATGGCTGCTAGGGCAATCACTGCCAGAAAACTGAATTTAATTCTTTTCATAGTCTATTAGAGTTTAATTTGGTTTTCTTACCTTTTATATAACAACTTACAAATTTAATACTCTTTTGGTAAATAGAAAACCTTTATGGATAAAAATTGCCTTAAAATACTAAAAAAATAACCTTTGAGCCCCAATTTTATGATGTTTATCAAAAATAGCAGATTTTATCTTTTCGTAATCTTCTTGATTTTCAACAAAATCGATATTAGATGTATCAATTATCAGGAACTTATAGTCGGTATGCTGTTTAAAGAATTTGAAGTAACCTTCTTGGATATTCTCCAAATAACCAGATGATATTGACTGCTCATACTCACGGCCTCGCTTTTTAATGTTACCAATTAACTTCGAGACAGGCAAATGTAAGTAAACGTATAGATCGGGTTTGGGTATTGAACTATATATTATTTCGAATATCTGTCTGTAAAGATTAAACTCATCCTGCGCTAAAGTGTTCTGAGCAAATATCAATGATTTCATAAAGAAGTAATCGGCAATGACCATGGGTTGAAAAAGTGAAACTGCCCTCAGCTCATCATTAAGTTGTTTATATCGTTCGGCCAAAAAAGATAGCTCAAGAGGAAAACTAAATCGTTGTGGATCGTTATAAAATTTAGGCAGAAAAGGATTATCTGCAAACTGCTCAAGAACAAGCCTAGCATTTAAATCATTGGCCAACATGCTTGCCAAAGTAGTTTTTCCTGCTCCAATATTTCCTTCAATTACAAGGTATCGCATAAATTAGCCGATTGGTAAAAAAGGAGTTGGGTAATTCTCCCAACTCCTTCTATTATATCATTTTGTCAAACCAAACTCTATTTGATATCTTCACCCAAGTTGTAAAAGATGAATGAATAAATATCTGCTGCTTCTTCTATTCTCATTGAGGTAGGAGTTCCTGCACTATGTCCTGCCCTTGTTTGAATTCTAATAAGTTTAGGGTTTGCACCCTTTTCTTGTTTTTCTTGAAGGGTAGCAATGTATTTGAAAGAATGAGCAGGAACCACACGATCATCACGATCTGCAGTTGTTACAAGAATTGCTGGATAGCGTGGGCTAGTTTTCACATTATGAATTGGAGAATACTTGTAAAGGTTTAGGAATTGTATTGAATCCTCACTTGAACCATAGTCGTTAACCCAAGCCCATCCTATGGTAAATAGATGAAAGCGTAGCATATCCATTACACCAACCTGTGGAATGGCAACCTTAAAGAGATCGGGGCGTTGATTTACCACTGCACCAACGAGTAATCCACCATTGGAACCTCCCTGTATGGCTAGTTTTTTGGAGGAAGTATAGTTTTCAGCAATCAAATACTCGGCAGCAGCTATAAAATCATCGAACACATTCTGTTTATTCAACTTGGTCCCAGAGCGATACCAATTCTCACCGTATTCGCCTCCACCACGGATATTTGCCATTGCATATACACCGCCATTCTCAAGCCAAACAAGTCTGGATGGAGAATATGAAGGTTTTAAACTAGCATTAAAACCTCCGTATCCGTAAAGTAAAGTAGGGTTCTCTCCGTTAAGGTCAATGCCCTTTTTGTGAACAATAAACATGGGCACTTCTGTATCGTCTTTACTTTTATAGAAAATCTGTCTTACCTCATAATTTTCGAAATCGAAATTAATGTTAGGTCTAAAGTGCTCTTTCGTTTCGTAATTTTCAGTATCAAAAGAGTAAACTACTGATGGAACAGTGAATGAAGTGAAAGTGAAGAAAGCCATCTTATCTTTGTATGATGCGCTAATTCCAGCAACCGTACCAAGAGAAGGGAGTTTAATCTGATGCAACTTGTCACCATTTAGATTATATACTTCAACGCGACTTTTCACATCCTCAATGTATGTAGCAATAATTTTACCTCCAGCCAACACGCAACTCTCAAGTACATCCTTGCTCTCTGGCAAAACATCTCTCCAGTTGCCAATATCAAGAGAATTGATGTTTATCTTGATCAACTTGTACTTTGGTGATCGATAATTAGTTAATACATATAGATGATCATTTACATGATCAATTACATGGTAATTATATTCAAAACTAGTTGTAAGGTTAAGAAAATCATACTCCTTTTTATTTAAATTTGAGATATAGAGTGAGTTTCCATGTGTCGATTCTGATTCTGATATTATCAAGAAATTTTCATCACTGGTTACCTGTGCAGAGTAATTCCTTAAAGGATAGTTTTTATTGTGGAAAACAAGTATATCTTCTTTTTGAGGCGTACCTAACTTATGGTAATACACTTTATGGTAATGATTTACATTGATAAGTTCACTTCCTTCCTTTGGTTCATCATATCGGCTGTAAAAGAATCCATCCTTAAACCATTCGATACCCGAAAACTTAACCCAACGAACTTCATCGGAAAGATCCTTGCCCGAATCAATCTCGCGCACCAAAATTTTTGTCCAATCTGATCCTCCATCTGCAATTGAGTATGCCACATATTTTCCATTTCCAGATATGCTTATTCTCGAAATAGCAATGGTACCATCATCGGATAATGTATTGGGATCAAGCAAAACTCTTGGTTCTTCAAGCATAGAATTCTGTACATAAAAAACAGCTTGGTTTTGAAGTCCCTCTCTCTTTGAAAAGAATATTTTTCCTGCTTTTAAGTAAGGTGTAGAAATGGAAGTGTAGTCCCATAGTTCTGATAAACGATTACGAATGGTTTCTCTATATGGTATTTTGCTCAAGTAATCAAATGTTATTTCGTTTTGAGCTTTTATCCATTCGCCTAGTCCTTCTGCTTTATCATCCTCGAACCAACGGTAGGGGTCAGCTACATTAACACCAAAATAGGTGTCAACAACATCAACCTTTTTTGTTTCAGGATACTTAATCTTGTTCCTGTCGCATGATAAAAAAACCATTACGGTTGCTGCTAAAATAAATGGTATCAGTTTCTTCATAGAAATGATGCTTTCGTAGTTTTACAATTGATAACATACAAATTTACGCAATTGATTATAAAAATCTTGTAAATGTAGTGATTTTTAAAAAAAAAGTGTGTTGTAAGATAGTATTTGTATAATAATTTAAGATGGTTATATCAATTTAATGAGCAGGTTTCTGTAACCAATAATTGAACTTTTTTATTTCAATTTGACGAACCTATTTGTTTTAAAGCATTTGTGTTTTGATAAAAAAAATTAGGAGTAGTTTTAAAAACCACTCCTAATTATTAAAGTCAACTAACCATAACGAACTTTATTCCTGGTTTTTATCAGGGCGAGGTAATAATACTTTTCGAGAAAGTTTAAATTTTCCTGTCTTGCTATCAACTTCAATTAATTTAACATCAATTATATCACCCTCTTTGAGTACATCCTCTACCTTGGCAATACGTTTCCAATCTATTTCTGATATATGTAAAAGTCCATCTTTCCCAGGTATAATTTCAATGAATGCTCCAAAGGGCATTATAGATTTAACTTTACCTGTATAAACCTCTCCCACCTCTGGAGTTGCAGCGATACCTTTTATCCACTTCACTGCTGAGTTTCTTGACTCGGCATTATCGGCAAAAACAGTAACAATGCCATGATTATTGATCTCCTCAATGTTAATGGTAGCACCTGTTTCGCGTTGAATCTCTTGGATAATCTTACCTCCAGGGCCAATGACTGCTCCAATCATGTCTCGTTGAATGCTAAATTGCTCTATTCTGGGGGCATGGGGTTTCAGGTCAAGGCGTGGCTCTGCCATAACTTTTGTCATAATTCCTAAAATATGTAATCTGCCATCACGTGCTTGATTTAGCGCTTTCGATAGCACTTCATAAGGAAGTCCATCTACCTTAATGTCCATCTGAGTGGCAGTGATACCATCTTCTGTTCCAGTAACTTTAAAGTCCATATCACCAAGATGATCTTCATCTCCTAGTATGTCGGAAAGAACGGCAAATTTTGCACCTTTTGGTTCAGAAATTAACCCCATGGCAATACCCGATACGGGTTTTTTAATTTTTATACCAGTATCCATAAGAGCTAATGTTCCAGCACAAACCGTTGCCATTGATGATGATCCGTTCGACTCAAGAATATCGCTAACCACTCTAACAGTATAGGGATTATCCTCGCCGGTTGGCACCATTTTCTTCAATGCCCTGTGGGCAAGGTTACCATGACCTATTTCCCTTCGGCTTACGCCCCTATAGGCTCTTGCTTCTCCTGTTGAAAATGGGGGGAAGTTATAGTGCAAAGTAAACTTCTCTGTTCCACGAACCAAAACTTCATCGATAATCTTTTCGTCAAGTTTAGTTCCAAGCGTAACAGAAGTAAGTGATTGAGTTTCACCTCTTGTGAAAAGAGCCGATCCATGGGCAGAGGGCAAAAAGTCAACTTCGCATTCAATGGGTCTTATCTGATCTGTTTTTCTTCCATCAAGCCTTAACCCTTCGTCAAGAATCATTCGGCGCATAGCTTCCTTCTCAACATCATGGTAATACCTTGAAACCAATGCTTCTTTGGCTTCACGCTCGACCTCGGGAATGGTTAGCATAAACTCTTCCTTGATGGCAGAGAATGCATCGCTTCGCTCATGCTTTGGTAGGACAGACTTAGCTACCTTATATACTTTATCATAACAGAATGCCTTTACCTGAGTTCTAAGTTCTTCGTCGTTTTTCTCATGGCAGTAGTCACGCTTCACCACTCCAAGTTCCTTTGCCAATTCAATCTGGGCAGCGCAATGTTTCTTTATAGCATTATGTGCAAACTTTATAGCTTCGAGCATATCCTCCTCCGAAACCTCATTCATTTCACCCTCTACCATAAGAATATTATCATAGGTTGCACCTACAATCATGTCTATATCAGCACTTTCCAATTGGCTAAAGGATGGATTGATGACTAAATTTCCGTCAATCCTAGCCACTCTTACTTCTGAAATGGGACCGTTAAATGGTATATCGGAAATAGTAAGAGCTGCAGATGCTGCTAAACCAGCAAGTGCATCAGGAGTTATATCCTTTTCAGCAGAGATAAGATTTATGGTAACGAAGGTTTCAGCATGAAAATCATCAGGGAAAAGCGGCCGTAAAGCTCTGTCGACAAGTCTTGCAATAAGCACTTCATAATCAGATGGCCTTGCTTCCCGTTTAAGGAATCCTCCAGGAAATCGACCGCTTGCAGCAAATTTTTCCTTGTAGTCTACACTCAAGGGCATGAAGTCAACATCTTCTTTAGCCTCTTTTGCGCTCACCACCGTAGCGAGCATCATTGTTTTACCCATACGGATAACAACCGACCCGTTGGCTTGCCTAGCAAGTTTTCCAGTTTCAATGGTAATGATCCGACCATCTCCCAAATCGATTGATTTTTTTACAACATTAAACATACTTTTTCAAAATATTGATAAATAAAAAAACTCATGGTTTTAAACAGAAAATCAGAGGAAAAAGTTCAAATTCCTCTGATCCCCCCCAAAAAAAATTGCCAAAAAAAGGCAATCGCTAAATTGCCTTTTGTAACGTTCTACTTTCTTAAGTTTAATGCTTTAATGACAGCACGATACCTTTCAATATCACGTTCTTTTAAGTAATCTAATAATCTTCTACGTTTACCCACCAATTTTAACAGCGATCGTTGAGTTCCGTAATCTTTACGGTGCTTCTTTAAATGCTCTGTTAAATGTCCGATACGGTGGGAAAATAACGCAATCTGGCTCTCTGCTGAACCAGTATTAGTATTAGACTTTCCGTATTCCTTAAAAATCTCCTGCTTCTTTTCTGCGGTCAAATAATTCATAGCTACTCAATAAATTAGTGGGTATTTGATTTGCGCTTTTCAGGCTGCAAAGGTAATAGCTTTTTTTTATTTAGATGTACTACCCTAACTTATTTTTTAAAAAAGCATTATAAAAGTTCACCTTATTGTTCTTATATCATATTATATATCAATCTCATGTGAAAATAAATGTTTTTAAAATGCAATCTAATTAAGCTAAATATTTTTTATTTCAAGGAATTTCTGCATTAATCCTCTTAAGAAGAACATTCGCTCCAATGCGACAAAAAAGACACTTACGTCTATTGCAGTACTGACTTTTAAGATGGACCAAAGCCTGTGAAAAGAATGCACTATCTGCCTTTACTCCACAGGAGGAGAATCCTTTGATAATAGAATTAACTTCGGGTTTTAATCCTTCTAGAAGGGTTAACGCTTTATCCTTTAGGGCTTCATTATCCCTCGCTATACCATATGCAAACATAAAGGGAACTACTGTATTGAGAATGATAATTTGAACAGTGGTATCCCCTAAAATTTTATCACTATTTGAAGAAACATTTCCAAAAGTAAAATGGTTATCCCAGTAACTAGAACATCCAACCCTAAGTATTTTTCTAAATTCTGATAGGTCTTTAGCTTCCATACACCTTGAGAAGAGACCCATTGAACTATTAATCAATTTTGCAAACTGGGATATTCGTATAGTAGGAAATGCACTAGGTCTTAACCTCATAAACTTCCATAAATGCCCAGGTATTGGTTTTAAATGAAACTTTTCTCTTTGATAGTTATACTCCTTAATAAGTGCTAACCTGTAATCATCTGAATGAATATCTGAGCACTCCAACATTCCAGCCTGTCCAAAGAGTATTGCCTCTATACTAAACAAACTATTTTTAACCTTTGCTAACAACTTCAAGGGTGTTGCTTTTGCTAAAAGTTCAAAAGGCAGGGCATTAATCTTTAACCCAAAACTTCGAGCCATGGATATATAGAAAGCTTCCTCCCAGTTCCCTTTGCTTTCATCAACAAGTGTGTTCACATAATATGTTTTATGTTCAAGTCTTTCGACACATAATGATGAAAGCCACATTCTAATGTTTATAGAGTTTATTCTTTTAATCTCATCGGCACATGGAATCCAATTTTCTGATGCCACAAATCTATGCAATTCCCATTCAACTTGATCGGGGTAATTTATCTCAAGGGTGGGTACCAAATCACCTTTTGCGTTTTTAACTTGAACATCGTTATTTGCTACTACATGAAGGATAACATTGTTGTATGCTTCGTCAACGTTATGTTTATGTTTATTCCAGTCCGAAGATTTAACGTGAATTTCAACATTACCTGCCCAAATGGTATTACCAATTTTTACCTTTGCGTTAAAAAAATCGGGCCCTGAATCGAAGTTATGTTCTCCGGGTGAAATAACCTCAATCTCTCCATTAGGATAACATTTAAGCCCTTTAAAAAGTGCTGAGCTATGCTTCCATACGAAGTGAATTATATCTTCATTCATTTAACTTACTTTTTGCCCGAAGATAGCCAAAAAAATACCTGTAACGAAAGTGTTTGAGAATACTTTTTTTTTATTTTTGCCAACTAAACTTAAAGGCATTTCACTATTTTCAGGGGATTACATGACTAACCTATCTACCCACGTACAGACAATAAGTCCTTGAAGTTCGATCATAATTTACCAAAATCAAAGATTTTGCTGTAAATTCGTAAACCCAAAAAAATGGTAAATAGCCATCGAATTATTAAAAAAACGGGGTGTAGCGCAGTCCGGTTAGCGCGCGTCGTTCGGGACGACGAGGTCGTGAGTTCGAATCCCACCACCCCGACAATAATTACAAAGCTGTTACTTCTGCTTCATCCTAACATAGATATTGGTTAGGATTTTTTTTGTGTAAAGCGGAAAATCACCGTTCATCATCCATGCATAGTAGCTGGGTTCTTGGGCAAAGATTGCTTCAACAGATTTACCCTTATGCTTTCCAAAATTAAATACCTCAACTCCATTCTCGTCGTAAACTATACGTCCTGCAAAATCAACATTCTGATTGAATGAACTAAATTCGGACAGGAAGTTGATATCATTCTCAAGATCAGGGTATCGATCTAACTGTGCTTTTAGGACTTCATACGTGGCCAAGGTATCAACTTCTGCACTGTGAGCGCCTACTAAATCCTTTTCGCAGTAAAACCGGTAGGCTGCTTCGAGAGTACGCTTTTCCATTTTGTGAAAAATGGTTTGAACATCGATAAACTTACGCTTGCGAAAGTCAAAATCTACCTCGGCTCTTAGAAACTCCTCTGCTAAAAGTGGAAAATCAAACTTATTGGAATTAAAACCGGCTAAGTCGCAACCCTCCATCAACTTAGCTAATGACTTAGCCACCTCTTTAAAGGTAGGCTCACTTTTAACATCTGCATCAGAAATACCATGAATGGCTGTAGCCTCAGAAGGTATTGAAATAGTTGGGTTAATTCGCTGAACTTTAACTTCCTGTTGGCCATTGGGATTCAATCTTAGCAACGCTATTTCGACAATACGATCATTAACCACATCTATTCCAGTGGTTTCAAGATCAATGAATACCAATGGGTTTTTTATTCTTAGCTCCATGATGTCAAAGGTTAAGGTTAGAGTTTATAATACTTTATTTTTAAAAAAACAACGAAGCTGTTTACCAAAATGAAGGAACAGCTTCGTTAAAATAATAATAGGATATCAACTATGCGCTAACCATCATGGGCATTAGCAGCATAAGCACATCATCATTCTCGTTATCTTTTGTTGCAGGGAAGAGCAATCCTGCCCTTGATGGATCAGATAGCGAAAGAATTATATCTGCCGAAGAAATATTGGCAAGAATTTCAATCAAGAAAACGGATTTGAATCCAATCTCCATTGCATCTCCATCGTACTGACAATTAAGCCTTTCGAAAGCAGAAATTGAGAAATCAAGGTCTTGCGCTGACACTACCAATTGGTTACCCGTAAGGGAAAGTTTAACTAAGTTGCTTGCCTGATTAGTAAATGGTGCAACCCTTCTGAGTGAGTTGTAAAAATCAAGCCTATCAATTGTCATAGAATTTGGGTTGCTCGTGGGAATAACCGAATTGTAATTCGGGTATACTCCTTCAACAAGCCTACAAACCAACGTGTAATTCTCAAGGGTGAAGTGTGCATTTTTCTCATCAAACTCAACTAAAACGTCAGCAGATTCCTTAACCAAAACATTCTTTAGAAGGGATGCTGGCTTTTTGGGAAGTATAAATGATGCCTGCTTTTTAGAGTTCACATCTAATCTTTTATACCTAACCAATTTATGTGCATCGGAAGCAACAAAAGTTAAACCCTCATCGGACAGCTCGAAAAGGATTCCGTTCATTACGGGACGCATCTCATCATCAGCAGTGGCGAAAATGGTTTTAGAAATTCCCATGAGGAGTGAAGACGCTGGTAGTTGAATGGTAACTTTTGATTCTGACTTCACCTCAGCTTTCATTGGAAAATCCTCGGCTGGTTGCCCAACGATATTAAACTCGCCAGTATCTGTGCTAACCTTAATGGCATGATTGTCGGCATTAATATCGAAGGTTAGGGGTTGCTCTGGAAATTCCTTGAGCGTGTCCACTAAAATTCGATAAGGGATTGCCACCTGGCCTGTGTCAGTTACGTTTTCCAGCTTAATCTTTGTTGTCAGGGTTGTTTCCAAATCGGAAGCAGTAATCTCCAATTCATTACCATCGAGATTGAAGAGAAAATTGTCGAGTATTGGCAAGGTGTTCTTTGAACTAATAACTCTACTCACCACTGTGAGGTGGCTAAGAAGTTCGGTACTAGAAACAACAAATTTCATATGTTATTATTTAATGTTTTTTAGTTAAGGGTATCATATAATCCCAATCAAAATATATAAAACTTGTTCTCTGTTTTAAAAAACCCGAAAACATGTTTTCTTTCTGATAATCAAAGGGGTTTAATTTCTAAATTAATGACCAATATTACAACTTTTTAAGTAAACCGCCAAGGTTATGGCTAAAAAATCGGATTAAAGTAGAAAATATCTCTGAGAATAGGATGATAATCAATGTAAGCAACCCTATAAAGTTCGGGCTTGCCATCAATATTTATGTATAAATTATTAAGATCAAACCTTACAGGTCGACCAAATTCATCTAAGTGTTCCTCAATTGGAATGGGTATGACCCTTAGCAATAAGGGTGTACCCTCAGCTGGATAGATGTTGAAAATAAAATCGGGTTCCATCAACAGGATCGCAGCTAGTTCTTCCTTAGGAAGATCATTGACTCTCTCTTTGTATGTTATTTGACTAAGCTTCACTAAAAAATTCTGAATCCTTGTTGTATCAAATTGTGATATGCTGTGTCCTTGATACAAAGCAAATAATCTATATGTATCATTATTAGTTACATCTATTCTATAGGACAACTCAGGTTTAAGGGGTATCTCAACCTCAACGGCAGCAATATTATGTATGTCTGGAATACCAAGCTGTTTAGACTGCCAATGGGCAATATTAATGCTAAAAAGATCCAGAATATCGCCCTGATAACCCGGTAATTCCAATCGATATGCATTTTTTGCTTGGCTTAACATGCCAATAGTTTCCAATCCAAGAGTTTGGGTTCTGTAAAGGGTAAAGCTCTTGAGCTTTTTTCTGCCTGAGAAAACCTTTACTCTCAATCCATCATTATTCAAAACAACCTTTAAGCTATCTAAAATCGATAGAGGAACTGGAGATGCTGCCCTAATTTTCTGAAGGGCTATGAACAGATCATTGATGGCTTCGCTACGCACGTGAAATTTTTCATTTACCATCCAGCCTTTGTCTGTCAATGTTAGGGAAATTGAATCGCTGAGGTTGGTGAAAGAAATTCTTTCAATTTTCTCGAACTTAGCAATGGAAAAGTCAATTTCTTTTGAGCTTAACGTTCCTTTATTTAGATTTTTAACAAGGTAAAACCCCGCCACCAAAAGGAGAACAATAAACCACCAATATTTAATAAACAAGTATTTAATACTCATTTGTGGAAAATTATTGGAATAAAGCCTGTTTATCTATTGTATAGTACAACATCTAAAGATAATAGTAAAATCAATAGAAATCAATAAAGAATTTCACTTTCCAGTATATCTTTTCCTCCTGATAAAAAGCCAGATTAACCCTATTACCAGTAAGATTGTTGATGGTAAGGTTAAGTTGATCACCTGCCACCTTATGCGATTTTCCATTATCTTTTTTCTATCCAGCAGTCTTAGCTTAAACTCACGGGTTCTAAGATTCATCAAACCTTTGTCATCGTAGAGGTAGTTTACCATGTTGATCACCAACTCTTTATTCCCAAAGGTTTGATTTGTGTATCGATCGTAACCCAAAGGTGAGATATAGGCACCATCACCTCTTCGGCTAACCTCATTGCGAATAATATCAGCATCAGCAACTACAATCATTCGGGTTGGAACACTTCGCTCCTTGAACTGAAAGGGACTATTATTGTTAAACGCAGATAAAGAACGATTTGTGAATGCTGATGGAAAAAAACCCTCCAGCAAAACAGCGATGGGTAAAAAGGAACGGTTAAAATCCCTCTCAAGGGGACTTCTTTCGATCTGCCTTAAATTAATGAATAGGGGAACATCTAGAACACGGCTATTTTCCGAGGTCCATAGCAAAAATTCCTTTCTTATTTCGGGGTTTAAACCCACTGTATCAACAACACTAACGAACTGACTTTTTATAAGGTTAAGATTTCTTGTAATTGGGTTTCCATCTGACGCATTTATCAATGGATAGTATACCCACGGTACTGGGGCAAATCGAGAATCCTGCCCTTCGAGGGCAACATTAATCGGTATTACAGCACATTGCATATCCTGAATCAAAGTAGGATTAATCCTCACACCATAGCGAAAAAGAATATCATCGAGATTATGCTGGTTTGGGAATGCCAAAGTGGTTGCTCCTCGTGAAAGGCTATCGATACTTACATTGACTCCATCGATAAACCATAGGATTTTCCCTCCCCCCATGATATACTGGTCAAGCACCAGCTTATCCGATTCGGATACTCTATCAGTTGGCCCTGCCATAATTACCACTGAATAAGGATCAAGTCCACCGACTTCTCCACCCAGAATCACTCTATGTACCTCGAATTGCTGGGCAAGATCCTGTACAATGTCACCCGTTTCAAACTCGTCGAGCTGTCCATGCCCATGAACAAAAGCCAACCTTGGCAATTCATCGGGTTTAAGCTTAAGAATTGTACTTACTAGCTTATGCTCAAATCCCTGAATGGAAATATTTATATTCTCATCACCCGAAATAGATGGATTATTAACCAAAAGGTTTACTACGGCCTCCCTACCCTTGTAGCTTACAATGGCACCAGGAAAAATAATTCGTTGCGTTGTTCCACCTTTAGGGTTTTGCTCCTGAACATTTGTCGGCTCTAGACCCAAATCGTAGAGGTGACGCAACTCTGCATCTCTAATCTCCTTCGAAGGTGAAGCAGTGGGATTTATGAACTCGTAATGGAACATGGCTTCACCGTAAACCCTAAACTCATCCAGGGTCTCCTTCGCAGACCTGCGCATTCTTTTAAAACCTAAAGGGAGGTCTCCATCAAGATAAACTCGTACGTAAACAACATCATCTAAATCAGATAGTACTTCCTTTGTTACTGGGCTAAGGGTGTATCGTTTCTCCGAGGTTAAATCGATTCGAAAAAAAAGGGAATTCGAAATATACCCTAAGAGGACTAACGCTGCCAAAAAAATTAGCAACTCGAAGATATTTTTATTTCGTGAAGAAACTGCCATCTTATAAATAAAAATTAATTAATCAACGCGTAATAAACTTAATCAAACTACCACTTTCGGGATTGCAATGCTAAACGGGTTGACATTATGAAGAATACTACTAAACCAACAAAGTAAAACACATCACGAGTATCTATCACTCCGCGGCTTAACGAACGGTAATGCTCGTGAATGCTCAATGAAACTAAAGTATACTGTATTTTTCTAAAAAGATGCAGCGATCCCATCGATTCAACTCCAACAAACATGAAAAAGCTAAGCAACATGGCAATAATGAATGCCACTATGTGGTTCTGGGTTAAACTCGATGCAAAAATTCCGATGGCAGCATAGGCTGATGCCAAAAAGAACAAACCAATAAAAGAACCCCACGTACCTCCAACATCAATATTTCCGGCTGGATTACCCAACAGGTAAACCGAAATAAAAAAAACCAATGCAGGGATAAGAATAATAATAGTCAGCACAACTGCCGCTAAAAATTTACCAAAAACTAGTTGAATCTCAGTAATGGGTCTAGTTAGGAGTAACTCAATGGTTCCTGTACGTTTCTCCTCGGAAAAAGAACGCATTGTGAGGGCAGGTATAAGGAAAAGGAATACCCATGGGGCAATGATAAACATAGAATCCAAAGTAGCATATCCCCCATCCAGTATATTAAGTTCGCCTGGGAAAACCCAGATAAACAAACCATTGATTACCAAAAAAACAATGGCTGCAATTATACCTGCGAGGGATGAGAAAAAGCTGTTGAGCTCTTTGATGAATATTGCATACATGTTTTAAAAATGTTTAAGGCAAAAATAGGTGTTTTAATGCTAATCTCTATTCAAAATTTATGTTAAACGTTCATAAATATCGAATTCATAAACAATGAGGTAAACTTATTAAATGTAAACTAAATTGAATCTACTTCAGTATGTTTTGTTTAGCAACACAAATATTTGCCGATTTTACACTTTCGAATTTCAATATCTTTCTTTAAGTTTATCCCATTAAAACACTTACCACCTTCAACTTATAAACCAATAATAATGAAACGAATAATGATTATTCTATCACTTGCCTCAGCTGGGCTAATGGGATGTTCAGGAGGAAAAGACAACGAAAAATCTAACGAACAATTCCAATGGCAGATCGACAGGTTTGCCGATATTCGAGTACTTCGATACCAGATACCCGGATGGGACAATTTGAGCCTTAAGCAGAAAGAGTTGCTTTACTATTTAGGCGAAGCGGCACTTTGCGGAAGGGATATCATATTTGATCAGAACTACAAGCACAATTTAGCCATAAGGCAAACTCTTGAAGCAATTTACAATGGATATAGTGGACCAAGAGAAACCACCGAATGGAAAGATTTTTTAGTTTACCTGAAACGGGTATGGTTCTCCAATGGGATACACCATCACTACTCAACAGAAAAGTTTTTTCCCAGCTTCAATCAGGATTATTTTATAGAATTGATTAAAAATACACCGCATAATCTTTTCCCTAAGGGTTTGGATTCCCCCGATGAGATACTGATGAAGTTAACTCCCCTAATTTTTGATCCTAGCATAGCCACAAAGCGAGTCAATCAAGCATCGGGGGTTGATCTTGTTGCCACTTCAGCAAATAATTACTACGAAGGAGTAACCCAGCGCGAAGTTGAGCAATTCTATGCCAAGATGATGAATCCTTCGGATACAGAACCAATATCCTATGGGTTAAACTCAAAACTCATTAAGATTGATGGTAATATTGCTGAAAGAATATGGAAAGTTGACGGAATGTATGGGCAAGCCATTGAGCGAATTGTATACTGGTTGGAGAAGGCAGCAGATGTTGCCGAAAACGAACAACAAAAAAAGGTGATTGAAACTTTGATAGAGTACTACAAAAGTGGCGATTTAAAACTTTTTGACAAGTATAATATCCTTTGGGTTAAAGATCTTAACTCAAAGGTTGACTTTGTAAATGGTTTTATTGAGAATTATGGCGACCCAATGGGATACAAGGCCTCCTGGGAAGCATTGGTAAATTTTATGGACGTTGAAGCAACAAAACGCACTATTACGTTGAGCGAAAATGCCCAGTGGTTCGAGGATAACTCACCCATTAGTAAAGAGTTTAAAAAGAAAGAGGTAAAGGGTATTTCAGCTAAAGTTATCAACGCCACTACCCTAGGTGGTGATTGTTACCCAACCACACCAATAGGTATCAACCTTCCCAATGCCGACTGGATAAGAAAAGAACATGGTTCAAAAAGCGTAACAATTGATAATATTACCTATGCCTTCGATAGAGCATCCATGGGGAATGGTTTTATTGAGGAATTTGCCTGGGATCAGGATGAGGTGGATCTTCATCGTAAGTATGGTTTTTTGGCAGGTTCTCTTCATACCGATCTTCATGAGTGTTTAGGGCATGGAAGCGGTCAGCTTGCAAAGGATGTTGTAGGTGATGAGCTAAAGCAGTACGGCTCTCCCATTGAAGAAAGCCGTGCAGATCTCTTTGCCCTTTACTTTATAATGGATCCAAAAATGGTAGACTTGGGTATTATGCCCAACCTAGATGTGGCTAAGGCTGAGTATAATAACTATATTAGGAATGGTATTATGACGCAGACTACTAGAATAGAACTAGGGAAAGATATTGAGCAAGCTCATATGCGAAACCGGCAGCTAATAGCTCGCTGGTGTTTCGAGAACGGAATAAATGATAATATTATTGAAAAACGAACACGCGATGGCAAAACTTACTTTGTAATAAATGATTACGGTAAACTTCGTGAGCTATTTGGCTCTCTTCTTAAGGAAATACAGCGTATAAAGAGCACTGGCGACTTTGAGGCAGCTAAGCATTTGATTGAGAGCTATGCCGTTAAAATCGATTATGATCTACACAAAGAGGTGCTTGAGCGCTTTGCTAAGCTTAACATTGCTCCTTATGCTGGGTTTGTAAACCCCAAAATGGTTCCTGAATACCATGGCAATGATTTAGTTAATGTAAAACTCGAATATCCAATGGATTATACTCAGCAAATGCTAGAATACTCAGCATGCTATTCATTTTTACCAATTTACAACTAACAATGCGTTGGTAATAGATCTTTAGGGAATTCAAATCTTTATCTCTACTAATACATAATAAAAGTTAACCTTTACAAAAAATAATAAAATGAGAAAAGCGAATATCCTAACTATTATCGTTACATTAACTGCTCTATGGTTGAATTCATGTACTTGCCGCCATGATCCAAAGTTACCACTTGACACTATTGATGTTGAAGTTATGGTAAAGCGATTTGATCAAGATCTCTTTAGCATAAACATTGATTCCATTGAATTTGATGTCAATAAGTTAAAGGTAAAGCATTCTCCCTTTTTCGAATTATTCTGCGAAGGGATCATAGGTATTGGATCACCCAACGAACCAGGTTTCTCTGATTATCTTCTTAGTTTTATCAATGATAATATGGTTTTGCAAACATATCTAGAGGTGCAAAATATCTTCCCTGATACTAAAGAAATTGATCAAATCCTAACCAACGCCTTTAAGCGATACCTTTACTATTTTCCCGATAAACAAATCCCAGCAGTTTATGGCTTTGTTTCAGGGTTCAACAATTCTGTAATCATAGCCGATAGCATTCTTGGTATTGGTTTCGACAGGTATCTTGGTCGCAACTGCGAATACTACCCAAGACTTGGTATCCATAGGTACATTACATACAACATGCATTCAGGGAAAATCCCTTCCGATCTACTGAGAGCGTGGGCAATAGGAGAATTCCATTTTAACGACTCCATAGACAATCTATTGAACAACATGATTTACGAAGGCAAACTCATGTATTTCACAAAGCGAATGCTCCCCGACCAACCAGACAGCCTGATCTTTGGTTTTACCCCCGACCATATGAAGTGGTGTAAGCGAAACGAATCGCAAATGTGGGCACATCTCATTGAGCACAAATTGCTGTTTAGCACAGAATCCTTTACCATTAATCAATTTATTAGCGATGCACCTTTTAGTCATGGTTTTACACGCGAATCGCCCGGTAGGGCTGCAGTCTGGCTTGGTTATCGAATTGTGAACAAATTCATGGAGCAAAACAAAGACTATAAAATTTCAGACCTTATGAACGAGGGAGATTATCAAAAAATACTCAGCCTTGCTAGGTACAATCCATAAAGGTGTTGAATAAAAGTAAGCCCGCTTAGTTTTTATGCTAAGCGGGCTTTTTAATTCTGGCTGGAGTAAAAAATGAAAAGGGCTGCTTTTCATATTATAGATGAAAGTTCATTTAAAAAGGTTGCGTACAATCAACAAATCAGTTTAAAAATCAACTGTTTTTAAACAGATAATTATAATTATTGGATTGACTCGCAACCCTTTTGATGTTTTTACCATCTTTTTAATGACAGTAAATCAAATGTTGTTATATTTGTTTTTGTAAAACAACAATAACCACATTTGGAAATTTGCCGAAGCATATTAGAGCGTTGCAAAAGAAACGACCGAAAAGCGCAACATGCGCTTTATATTCATTATTCGGCAAGAATGTTTGGGGTCTGTTTAAGGTATTTCCCCAATGCAGAGATTGCTCAGGATATTCTTCAAGATGGATTTATAAAAGTATTTGAGAATATTCATTCTTTCCGTTTTGAAGGATCCATTGAAGGATGGATAAGACGCATTATAATTAACACAGCACTTGAGTACCACCGAAGGATTAGAGAAGATAAGGAAGTTGATTTATCAGATGCATCATTGGTGATTGAAGAACCTTCTAACTCTGATTTTGATTATAGGCAATTGCTTTTAATAGTATCAAGTTTGCCAAATCAGTATAGGATTGTTTTTAACCTATATGCCATTGAAGGGTATTCACATTCTGAGATTTCAGAAATGCTTGAAATAAGTGAATCTACAAGCAAATCGAACTATAGTAGGGCAAGGGCTATTTTAAGGGATAAAGTTAACAAGATTGCAGATTTTGAAAGATATGCATTTTTATGAACCAGGGGCTTACGAAGATTTTATTGGTAAATTAGCTTCTATACGACTTAAACCTTCTCCAAAAGTATGGATTGCAATTTCCAGTCATCTTCAATGTAAGGAGAGTGCCAGAAAAAGAATTCTGCTCCAAAGGCTTGTTGCTGCTGCAAGTTTTATTCTTCTGTTTGGAATTAGTTACTTTACATTTCTTATTTTTAACATCAACATAAATAATGAAATCCCTTTGTGGGGTCACCATGATAATTCCTCAAATATTATTCCTTTATACTCAGTTCTAACTACTCAGGATGATTTTAACTTGAAGAGAACCAGTAATGAGGCAATCAAACCATTTACGGGTGATATGTATGGTTCTTCTGTCAACTTGAATATTTTTTCACTTGACAATAATGACAATGACCATTTGTTAACCACAATAAAACCAATAGTTTCAACCATACCCATTGTCAAAGAAGAAATTTTTCAAGGAAGAACTTTACATGCCTATCTTCAAACAGATTATACCACAAACAATCTAACTTTAGACCATGTTTACCATAATGGAAATATTACAACTACTGATGATTACACAAAGAAATGGGAATTAATTGCATATATTAACCCTACTTACGCATATCATACAACCGCTGCTCTTAATCAAAAGCTAAACCCTAACGAAATTGGCGCATGGATGTGGGGCGGTGATATAATGATTAAAAGAAGAATCAGTCGATATTTCTCAATTTCGTCAGGTTTACAATTGAGTCCAATTGGACAGGTTAATAAAAATGTTGTTCTACTCCGCAGCGATAGCTATAACAAGGATATGATGGTTCTATCAGCAAATACATCATACGGAGTAGTTTCATTAGAAAACAGAGTGGTGGCCATTTCAAATTTTTCAACCCTTGCCTGTGCACCACCATCAGTAATAAAATCTTCTACTGTAACCCCTGCAAGGCTAAGTCAGCATTTTTACTTTTTAGAGATACCAATTATTGTTTCAACTTCCCTCAAAAAAAAGTATTTCGAAGCAGAGTTCAAACTGGGTTGTTCATCTGGGATTCTTATTTCCAATCAGTTTGAAGTTATTAGTACTGAAGGAAAATTTTATGGTAAAACTGAAAATGTCAGACTTTACAATACAAATGCTATCGGTTCGGTATGTTTTAATATTCCTTTTAAAAACGAATTAGTTTTAGCCATTGAACCAAGTATGAAATTAAGTCTGAATCCAATAAGTTATAGTTATATAAGTACTTATCCATTTTCCACTGCATTGAAAATAGGCATTGGTTATAAATTTTAATTATATCAATAAATTTATTGTTAATTAGATTAAAAGTTTTTCACCTGTAATCTATAATTACAAAAGCCACAGTTTTTGCTGTGGCTTTTGTAATTATACTTTATCTAGGCTACCATTTATTGCTTATTTGGTAGTTCCAACCCAAAACCTTTCTTTCTATCAATATATTTTAGGTAGAAGCTTAGAACGAATGCAAGAAATCCAAAACCAGCAAAAATTAATTCTGGTACTGCGTAATTATACTTAGCACCCTCAACTCCGGCAAGTATCTGATCAGAAACTCCTGGGTTTGATGCAGAAATTGCCCATCCAATTAAAATTGGGGCTCCAAGTAAACCCATGTTTTGAATCCAAAAAGTGAGTCCATATGCTGATCCTAGGTAACGATCTTCAACTACCTTTGGAATCGATGGCCACATGGACGCGGGAACAAGTGAAAAAGCAACTCCAAGAATTACAATGGTCAATAAAGCAACAACAACTGTAAAGGATTCTGCAGGTACTAGAGCAAAGATTAAATGTGAAATGGTAAGTAAAATTGCTCCATACATCATCATACTTGCTCCATACCCTTTCTTATCAAGAAAAAAGCCAATAAATGGAGTCAAGATCATTGCCCCTATCGGAAAATACGAAACATACTGTGAAGCGGTTTTAAGATCAACGTCAAGTTTTGATGCTAACATATCGGTTGCAAATTTCTGGAATGGGAATATTGCTGAATAGAAAAGCACACATAAGCCAGCAATGGCGAGAAAACCTGGATTGGTGAGAATCACCCATATATCAGAGAGTTTAAATTCCTCGCTTGGACCAGCTGAATCATCGGTTTTAACTTCCTTATCATACCTAGTATCCATAAAGGTGTAGATAAAGAAGGTAAGAAATCCTACGCATAGTAGGGCTAATCCCCAAAAAATCGAGTTAGGTACACCGCCCTTTTCTGCAAAAATTGGGCTTAACTGAAATACAGCAAAAACACCTAGACGGGCTATTGCCATTTCTAATCCCATTGCAAGAGCCATTTCTTTACCCCTAAACCATTTAACAATGGTTTTTGAAACAGTTATTCCGGCCATCTCAACGCCAACCCCAAAAATTGCAAAACCAACAAACGCCAATTTAGCTGATGCTGGAACTGATGTTAAAAAAGTATCGAGCAAAGATGCTAAACCTGTCGCAGCAAAAGTTTCGGTAAGAGCAAAATACTTTAAACCACCTCCAATAACCATGGTAAGCCCCGCCGTAATCATTGTAAAACGTATACCCATCTTATCAAGTATTATACCCGATAATATTAAGAATCCAACAATATTCAGAAAAAATTCTGAGCCGCCAAGCATTCCAAACACCTCAGGTGACCACTTGTAATCGGTCTCAAGTAGTTTTTGCAATGGTGCAGCAACGTCTACAAAAAAATATGCAAAAAACATTGTTGAAGAGATAAGTAAAAGTGCAATCCACCTTGCAACTTTTGACTCGCTCAAAAGCGTTTTTACTTTGTTTGTCATTGTGTTTGTTTTGAAATAATTAATACTGAAATATTGATTTTACAAAAATTGGTGAAAATTAATCATTGATAAATTGAGCAATCAAAAAAAGAGCACGAAGCTCTTTTTTTTTGATTTATTGCTTGCTAACTAGGAATTAAGAGATAGGATTTCACAAAAATCCTATAACTAATTAAGTATAAAATTTCTATTACCTCGCTTCATAAACCCAAAGTTCTATGGGCTCTTCCTTTGCTCTATTGATACGAAGGATTTCATTGGCAGCCTTGGAGTAGGTATCGAAAGCGCCTACTGATACCATGCGAAAACCATTTGGTGATTCAACAATCTTTGGGTTTTGGAATCCAAAAGCCAGCACTTGCTTTTGATAATCATCAGCATTAGCTGGAACTTTAAAACTACCAATGATTACATGAAAGCGATTACGTGCTTCATACTCTCTGATACGCGTGAGCGAATCCTGAATTGCCTTTTCGCGAGCACGGCGTGCCTCTTCGAGTTTTTTTGCTTTAAGCATTTCTGCTTTCTTGATGCTATCCTGTTTAGCTTCCCAAACGGCTAAGGTATCTGCAGCCTTATCCTTGCCAAACTTGTCACGGAAAAATTGGCACCCTGAAAAGGTAAACGCCAGCAACAAAGTAAAAATGAGTACTTTTCTCATAACACATGTTTGTTTAATTCTATATCAAAATTCTATATTTTTTTTCACAAACAAAAATGATTTCTTATAAATATTTGAACTTCAACCTATTTTTTTTCAAAAATCTAACTTATCAGCCTATTTTCCAACAAATTAAAACCAAATCTTTTTTTTTTTAAAAAGGTGAATTCTTTTCAAAATCTGGTCTATAATATTTATTACTTGATATTTTTTGAACGAAAACTCTGTAAAAACCTAATTTCTTCAAATACTCTTTTACCTTTTGGTATTCATCTTCACTTAAAGAAGTATTCATAACATGATTTTTCTCCATAACTTCTGTAGGGAAATACTGGGAAAGAAGCGATATGCATAAATTGGCTGAAAAAAAGTCTTCCAACCTATCAATAATTAATAGGCTGTCTTTCCAATGGTTTGGTAAAACTAAATGTCTAACTATTACACCAGAATCTATCATACCATCAAATCCCAAACTAATTGTGGTTCCTTTCTGCCATATCATTTCCTTGAGTGCTGCAATGGCTACTTTAAAATAATCAGGAATTCCACTAAGTTCTTCTGCCAATTGATTAGAGAAGTACTTAACATCAGGCAAATAAATATCAATGTACTTTGCAATTAATCGAATTGTTTCAGACTTATCGTAGCAATTTGTGTTGTAAATGATTTTAGGATAGTAACCAATATTGTTTAACCGGTTAATTATCCTAACCATTTGAATAATCTGATGTGATGGTGATACAAATCCAACATGTCTTACACCCTTATCAAGAATAGTGGTAATGCTTTTTACAATTTCATCATAATCTTGTAACCAATTCTTGCTAAAAGAATTGGTCCTACTAATCTGATAATTCTGACAGTATACACACGATAAGTTGCAGTGAGCGAAGAAAACATTGCATATTCCCTTATCGCCCGAAATAACGGGTTCCTCACCTTTATGATGAAATATGCTTGCGACCAAAGGAAGTTTTCCTGTTTTACAATAGCCAAGTTCTTCTTCAACTCGATTTACACTACATTCTCTTGGGCAAATTTTACAGGATGTAAGTAGTTTCTCTGTTAAGATATTATCCATATTTAAAAAATCATGTAAATATAGTTTCTCATTTATTAGGATAATAAACGATCAAAAAATATTTATTTCATTTTTTTTGTAGATTTGATGTTGATAATTTTTAAAATGTCCATTTCCACATAATCCATTTCAAATTATGAAAACAATCATCGACCTTTTTGAAGAAAGCGTAATAAAATTCTCCGAAAATCCCTATATCTGGGAAAAGCAAGGTGACATTTTTAATCCAACATCCTATACTCAAACCCGCAATGAAGTTTATCAATTGGCAGCAGGATTGATCAGCATGGGAATCAGTAAAAACGATAAAGTTGCACTGCTTTCTGAAGGTCGAAAATACTGGGTTATTAGCGAATTGGCTATACTAAACACAGGTGCGATCAATGTTCCCCTTTCCATAAAATTAGAAAGCCTTGATCTCCATTTTCGATTAGAGCATTCGGAAACAAAGTTAATCATTGTATCCGGTGCACAAGCACATAAAATCAAAGAGATAAAAGATAAACTTCCACTGGTAAAAACAATTGTTTACCTGGATGAGCAGGAATCGTATTCGGACAATGAAATACATGTATCGACACTTATCAATAAGGGGGTTGAATTTTTATCGCAAACTCCTGAAAAACTGACAGAAGCATATAAATCCGTTAAGCCAAACGATTATGCAACATTCAGCTACACATCAGGCACTACAGCCGATCCAAAGGGAGTCATTCTTTCCCATCGAAATTATACAGCCAACGTAGAACAGGCGCTTACACTCATGAACATTCCACCCTACTACCGCACACTTATTATACTTCCCCTTGATCATTGCTTTGCCCATGTTGCTGGTCTTTACTCATTTATGGCAATGGGTGCCAGTATTGGAACTGTTCAACTGGGCAAAACACCAATGGATACACTTAAAAATATTCCCATCAATATCAAGGAGTTAAAACCTCATATCATTCTTAGTGTACCAGCCCTAGCTAAGAACTTTAAGAAAAACATTGAAGCCGGAATCCGGGCAAAGGGTGCCTTTACTGAAAAACTTTTTAAAACTGCAATTTCACTTTCATATCTTTATAACAAGGAGGGATATAACAAAGGGAAAGGTTTAACTTTATTATACAAACCTTTGTTATGGTTATTCGATAAGATCCTGTTCTCAAAGATTAGGCAGGTTTTTGGAGGTGAAATGAAGTTTTTTATAGGTGGTGGTGCATTACTCGATATCGAGCTACAACGATTTTTCTATGCCATAGGCATACCAATGCTCCAAGGTTATGGTCTATCTGAAGCAACTCCAATTATCAGCTCAAACTCCCTTACCCGTCATAAGTTAGGCTCATCGGGATATCTTGTTCATCCCCTTGAACTTAAAATTTGTGATGAGGATGGTAGGGAACTACCCTTAGGCGAAAAGGGCGAAATAGTGGTAAAGGGCGAAAACGTGATGATGGGTTATTGGAAAAACGAAAAGGCTACCAACGAAACCATAAAAAATGGTTGGCTTTATACAGGTGATATGGGTTACATGGACAAGGATGGTTTCCTTTATGTTCTAGGAAGATTCAAAAGTTTACTCATATCAAGCGATGGCGAGAAGTATAGCCCTGAAGGCATTGAGGAAGCGTTAGTGCAAAAAACAACAACCATTGAGCAAGTGGTGCTTTACAACAACCAGAACCCCTACACAATAGCATTGATTGTCCCCTCGAAGGAAGGAATAAAGAGAGCGTTAGCAGTCAAAAATATTGACGCTAAATCAATTGATGCCAACGTAGCAACCCTTAACATAATTGCCGAAGAGATTGGCAAATTTAAAGTTGGAGGGGAATTTGACAGCATGTTTCCCGAGCGATGGCTACCAACAAGTTTTGCTTTGATAAGTGAACCTTTTACTGAACAAAATGGCATGGTTAATAGCACCCTAAAAATTGTTAGAGGTAAGGTTGAAAAAATTTACAGCCATAGAATTGAAGAGCTATATAAACCTGAAGGAAAGAATATCCTAAATCCTAATAACTTAAAAGTTGCCAAGGAAATTCTTGAAAACAGATAACCATTAACTTTTCTTTTTATGATCTAACCACTTAGCAATCAGCCAAAGCAGTTCATCCCGCCTAATAGGCTTTGAGATATAATCGTTACAACCACTTTCCATGGCGTTCTGCTTATCCTCAGAGAATGCATAAGCTGTTTGGGCTATAATGGGTAGTTGGTTTCCCATACTTCTAAGAATTTTTGTGGCTTCAAGTCCATCCATTATGGGCATCTTAATATCCATGAGGATTAAATCGAAATTCATACTGGTACATGCATCTATTACTTCCTTCCCATTTTTTGCTCTAAAAACCGTAGCTCTTGTAGGACCAACTAATTCTCTTAAGTACATATAGTTTGTTGTATCGTCTTCGGCAATAAGGATTTTTTTGCTAAGCCAATTGTATCCCTCTTTTTCCACCCTATCAATCTGATGGACTTGATTCTCAGAAGGGATAAAGGGAATTGTAAAGAAGAAAGTGGATCCTTCCCCCAAAGTTGAAGTAAGCCATATCTTACCACCAAGCAATTCAACATAAGCTTTGCATATAGGAAGCCCAAGACCCGTTCCTGATCGGCTTTCGGTGGAAGCATTCTCGACCTGTTGAAACCGTTCAAATATTCGCTTAAAATGATCAGAATTAATGCCAATACCAGTATCCTTAACATAAAATTCAATAAAACCATCTTTCAACCTATAACCAACATCAATAAGACCTTTTTTGGTAAATTTTATGGCATTATAAATCAGATTACTTAGCACTTGCTTTATTTTTAGCTCATCCGAAATAACCTTACCCTGTTCGTTTGGTAATCCAAAGGTTACCGTAAATTGTATACCCTTCAGCTTAACAGTTTGCCTAAACATAAGTTGAATGTCTTTGAGCAGATTATTCAAGGAGAAATCAACATTAGAAACCGTTACTTGACCTGCCTCTATCTTAGAAACATCTATTATATCGTTTATAATGTTCAGCAATTGTTGGCTATTCACATTGATGATCTGCACAAACTCCTCTTTTTCCTCATCGCTAATTGATTTATTAAGTAGAAGATTAGAAAATCCGCAAATGGCATTCATGGGTGTTCGTATCTCGTGGCTCATATTCGACAAAAACGCAGATTTCAGGCGATCGCTCTCCTCGGCTTTTTCCTTGGCCATTTTCATCGATTGCTGATAACGTATTTTCATCTGAACATTAACAAGTAAATCTGCAAATAATTTAAGAAGAGAAAACTCTGATTCCATCCAATCCTTTTCACACTTAACCGAATCGAACCCAACAAAACCAAAACACTCCGTTTGGTAGACCATAGGAATCGTAATGGCCGATTTTACACCTTGCTCTTCAAGAATATTTCGTACATTATCATCTTTCGGAAGATCATAAACCCTTGGAATATGTATCACTTTCCCTCGTTTGTGAGCATCAACCCAACTTGGCACTAGGCTATTTGGCAAGTCCTGTAGATTGTCAATTTCGGGTGTGGTCCCGTCTGAACACCACTCATGGGTGTTGGACATTGTATCCTTCACAAAATTGTATGAAAAAATGTATGCTCTATCAACTTGGGAAAATTTACCCATCTCGGCAAGGGCCTTATTAATTTCTCGGTCGATGTTTTTCGGTTGAATATTGATGAAACTTGCTCCAAGATTAGTGAGTATCGTTTGTAGTTGAGACCTATGGGCTATTTCTCTCTCCATATTACGACGATTAGTAATGTCTTACATAATACCCATTATTATCACTTCCCCTTCCTTCCCAACCTGAACTGTACTTACTTCCACATCCTTGATCTCTCGATTTTTTGTTAATATTTGGAATTCGTAGCGAGAAGGTGTTATTTCTCCTCTTTTTCGAGCATTATAGCGTTCTTCAACAATTTCTTTTGATCCTTGAGTAAGCAGTTTTTCAAAATTAAATTCCTTATCGGTAATTTCTTCGAATGAATATCCTGTAATCTCTGTAAAGCGAGGGTTTACATAACTAAAATTTCTTCCTTCGATAAGATAGATCCCATCAAATGCTGATTCCACTAAATTTCGGAATTTTTTTTCGCTCTTCTCTATTGCTTCCTTAGCATAGTATAACTCTTCATTGAGCTGTTTATATTCCTCATTTTGTGCTTCTATCTGTTCATTCTTTTCCTTTAGTAAAATTTCAGATATTTTTCGATCTGTAATATCAGAGTGTGAACCAAAAAAACGAACAACTTTTCCACTACTGTTCTTTTTTGCGGATGCTTTATTGTGAATCCAAATATAATTTCCATTCTTATGCCTTAATCTAAATTCTGCTACAAAATGCTCTTCAGGATTAGCAAGATACTTAGATATCTCCTCATGCATTCTGTCATAATCATCTTGATGGAGCAAATCCTGCCAAGTTTTGAATTCATTCTTCAATTCATGATCTTCGTAACCAACCTGCATCTTCCACTGTGGTGAGTAGTAAACCTGATCGGTTTCAACATTCCAATCCCATACACCGAGTTCGGTGGCATCAATAACCAAAGCAAACCTCTCCTCGCTAGCCATCAATGCTTTTTCGAAGTTAATTCGCTCGCTAATATCCCTTGCTGCAGCATAAATAAGTTCCCCAACCGGATGCGAACGCCATTCAATGTACTTCCAATTCCCATCCTTGCAGCGATACCTATTCACAAAATTTAAAACCTGCTCTTTGTTTTCTAGCCGTTTCATAGCTATGAGGGTTGTCTGCAGATCGTCAGGATGAACAAATTCCAAAAATTTATGCTTTACGAGATATTCAGAAGAGTAACCTAATGTTTTTTCCCAAGACTTATTAACCCAAATGAAATTACCATCATTATCGGCAATACAGAACAAATCGAGGGCAATATTGAAAAATCCTTCTAACTTATTATTTGGATCAATTGACGTAAAAGAGGATTTAATTCGTTGGTTCTCTTTTTCCAACTCCTCGATCTTTTTTAAAAGTAAATCTTTTGAAAATTTTTGATCTTTCATGGTTAGAAGACTTTAAACGATATCATACTCTAATCACTGCAAAGTACACAACAATCAAAGAATAATCAAAAAAAAACCTTTTTAAATACCTTGCAATGCTAATAATCTTAGAAGTTATAGATAAACATTATTGAATTAGCAAACTCCTAGTATGCTCCAAAAGCACCTTGTCGCCAAAAGTCCCGTGTCCTGGTATTATGTATTTTGCATCGCTAAACCTTTTTATCAATACATCTATTGTCTTAGGCCATTCGTTAATATCTCCATCCACAATATTACCTAATCCTTTTGAGTTCAGATCCTTTACCATACAACCTGCGAATAGAATTTTTTCAGATGGAATCCAAACGACAATATTGTCTAAAGAATGTCCTGCTCCAAAATAGTAACACCTAATCTGCCCATTACCTAAGCCTAGAATTAAGGAATCAGAAAAGCTATTATTTGGTACAGGTAAGCCATTAACTTTAGCGATATCAATGGTCATTTGATTTGCGTATGAATCAATTCCAATACTTTTTAAATAACCTAAACCACCCATGCAGTCGTCGTGCCAATGATTTGGAACAAATCCAACTATTTTCACCTGCAAAGAATCAATAATCCACTGGGTCAAATCTTTGGTTAAAGAATCGGTAATTGGAGTATCAAAGAGGAATGCTTCACCATTATTAATATAAATCAAACCATTGGATGGGAAACGCCCAAAATTTGGTAACTCATGGTATGAAACATGAATATATGCATTTGAGGTTAATTGCATTAAATCAATATCTTTTGTAATTCTAATAGTTTGATAATAGGACTGCGCTTTACAAGAAATCTGCAATAGAAAAAAAATTTGGATTAATAATATTCTATTCATATTCTCCTTTTTTATTCTTTTCACAAAGTAAAGAAAATGAATTAAAATAATACCTTAAAGAAAAGTGTAAATCTAAACCTAAGTCTTACATCCATCTAATCGATGAACTTTTGGTTTATCAAATAAAGATTATCTTAACAATAATGAATCATGAATTCGATTATTTTCCTTACTCCAAAATCCATTACCAGTTACCCTAAATTTATGCTAAACACTTTATTCTTATTCCTTTTTAAATTTTATAAGGATAATTCTATATAAATTCATACCTTTGTTAATGATAGCATCAAAATTTTACAATCGATCTTTTAAACCAAACCAAAAAAACTATAAACTATGAAAATTTTAATTTTATCTGTCTTTACTGCTTTCCTTTTTGCAGCATGCACAAGTAGCTCAAACAAAGAGGAGCAGGCAGCCATAGAAAAGGAGGTTGCCATTCACGATTCAATAGCCTTAGAAACCGAAAAGGTAGAAATTGATCTTCAAGAATCAATGAGTAGGGTAGATAGCCTATTAAACGAACTCTAAAAAACCAAGAATCATGAAAACATTCAAAAAACTTAACGTGCTGCTAGCAGCATTTATGTTTATCTTTTTTGCCTCAATAACTGTTGATTCATACGCACAGCAAGGCAAAGAAAAAGGTAAAGAGAAAAAAGAGGATAAAATGACTCTTCAGGAAAGCAAGCCCCAGAAAGAAATACAAGAGAAAGAAAAACAGCTACAGGAAAAAGCGACTAAAGAGGAAAAAACCTTACAAAAAGAAGAAAAAACGCTCGAAAAAGAAGCCAAAGGTCTCAAAAAAGAAGAAAAAATATTAGAAAAGGAGATGAAAAAAGAAGAGAAAGCCTTAATGAAAGAAGAAGAAGAAATACTTGAAAAAGAGGCGAAAAATGAAGAAAAATTCCAAGCACAAGAACAGAAAGGTAAAGCCTATGGAAAAGAAAAAGGCGAAATGAGTGGAAAAGAGTTTGGCCAAGCACGTGCCCAAGAGGCAAGGATGAACAGAGAAACAAAGGAGAAAGAGTTGAAAGAAACATTAACCGAAGGCGAGCTCAAAGCCATAGAAGCACGTGAAAAGGTAAACCAAGCCAGAGAAAAAAATGAGAAAGAGTTTAAGGAGAAAAAAATAACCCAGGCTCAGTATAGAGAAAGAAGGGAAAAAATTGAAAAAGCTGAGGGAGCTGTACTTGAACTGGAAGAAAAAGTTAAGATAACAAAAGAAACAAAAGGGATGGAGAAGAATATTGAGTAATCAATATCACTAAGTTGAAACTACTAATATCTAGTAAAAAATCTCTTAGTATTAAACAAAAAAAAGGACGAGGTAAAGGCTCGTCCTTTTCTTTTCAAAAAATCATTACTACAAATAAATAAAAAGTAGTTCTTCTTTGCGTTAAACATCAAATGATTTCCATTCACAAACTTTTTTTAATCAATTATTAATTAGTCCATTAATCAACTAAAAAAATAAAAAAAATTATATTTGGTTAAAAGATATTTCGATGAATAAATTTTTAAGTTGTATATTTACCATTAAGAAAATGAATAATGGTAAGGCAACTTTATATTTATTTACTTGGTCTTTTTTTGTTGGGTGCCTTTTACCCCATTTCCATTTATCCCCAAGTACAGTTTATCGACTCTCTTAAAAAAGTTATTGATAGTTCATTGTCGGATACAACAAAAGTTGATATTATCAACGAAGTTGTTTTTCAAAATGCAGTAAACTTCCCAGAGTTTACCGTAAAGTATAGCGACATAGCCATTGAAAAGTCGAATGCTATTAACGATTCCTTTAGGCTTTCCCGTTCCATCAATCGAAAAGCCATTGCCTACTACTATTTAGGCGACTACAATAACGCCATGGATTTATACTATCAATCTCTACAAATTAGCGAAAAACTTAACGATTCCGTTTACATTGCTACAGATTATAACAACATTGGGCTTGTTCTGTTAAGCGAGAATTTATACGAAAGTGCATTAAACTTTTTCCAAAAATCTCAGGAGTTAATAGAACCCTTAAATAAGCAAGATCTCTTAGCTAAGGTTTACGATAACATTGGCATTGCTTATAATCTAATGAATCAATATGATAGCGCTTTGGTTTGGTTTCAGAAATCTATTAACATAAATAGGGCAATTGGTCAACGGCAAACCCTTGCATCAAATATTAGAAATGTTGGAAACGTATTTATGCATCAAGAAAACTACAGCTTGGCACTAACTCATTTTATGCTTGCTCTTGAAGTTTTTGAAGAATTTGATGTTATGTTCGATGCTGCAGGGCTATATAACAGCATCGCTCTTATGAACGCAAAAATTGGAAGGTTTAGTGAAGCTGAGAAGTACCTTAAGAAAGCAGAAAAATTAATTTATTCTTTTAGGTCTTCATCTCTACTATTGGAATATATTAAAGTCAACGCAGAAATTTGCATGGCTAAACAGGATTACAAAAAAGCGGTAGAATATTTTGTTAAGTACAATTATATAAGAGATAGCATTCAAATATCGGACAGGAAAAGGAATTATGAGCAACTAAGAACAATAGCTGAAACCAATGAAAAGATTAAAGATCTGGAGTTGCTTAAAACTGTTAATAAGATACAGAGCGAAAAAATAAGGGATCAAAGAACAATTCAAATAGGGATAATTATTCTTCTTTCACTGAGTCTATTAGTTATTATACTGATTCTAAACACACTTAGAGCAAAAAATAGAATTAACAGAATATTGGGAGATATGGTTGAAGAGCGCACAAAAGAGCTGAAACTGGCTAAAGAGATTGCAGAAAGATCTGATGAGTTGAAATCTACTTTTCTATCCAATATTTCGCACGAAGTTAGGACCCCCATGAATGCTATTGTAGGTTTTTCTGAATTATTACTTAACAAAACCTACAACGAAAACGAAAGAAATGATCTTCTTGATAATATTTATCAAAGCACTCTTCAACTATTGAACATCTTCGAAAAAATTTCTTATTTAGTTCAACTCGAAAACTATGAAGAGAAAATAGTTCCTGAACCATCTAACATTGATGAACTGTTTAGAAGTTTCAAAGAAAAATATGCTAAAAAAATAAAGGATAGCAACTTATTGGTTGCCATTGAATACAAAATCGATGATTCTTTGAAAAACAAACCATTATTTATTCCTATTAAGAACATTCAGGTAATAATCGATGAACTAATTGATAATGCCATAAAATTCACCCAGAAAGGTGAAGTTTTATTTGGAGTTGAGCAGACAAATAACAGCTTGAATTTTTATGTTAAAGATACTGGCGATGGCATATCACCTGATCATCTAGATTTAGTTTTCGAAAAATTTACCAAATTCAATTCCTCCCACTTAAATCATAAAGATGGAGCTGGTATTGGGCTTGCCATCATTAAAAAGCACATTGAATTAATAGGAGGAATTACCAAAATAACAAGTCAAAAAGGGCAAGGCACAACTGTTGAGTTTAAAGTTCCAATTTAGTGTATTTCTTCGTCACATCTCTTTTATTAGCTTAATAATAGAAATTGTAAAATCTAGAATTAGATCATTAAAATTTTATTCCGCTAAATTTTTAAATCTTTCTTTTCGCAAATATTAAGTGCTAGTAGTATTCTTAAGAAAAATTGCTATGAAAATACTTAGATTATGGTTTAATGGGTTCGTTAAACCTACAAAAATGATTGAAACCATTAAGGAGGAGAGTAATCCAAGAATTGGTTTTCAAGCCGTTTTTATTCGCAGTCTATTAAACTCAATTTTTCTTTTTCTCCCACTCCATCTTATTGGTAAACAGCCCTCAATGGAAAGTTGGCTTAGTATAATTGACACTAAAAATTACTTCCTGTTTTTAACCATAGTTACCCCCTATGTTTTTATTGTAATGTGGCTATTTCTATCCGGAGCAATATACTTACTTGTTACAATCAAAGGGAGATACAGATTCGATCATATTCTTAATATCTTTGGAATAGTGTCGTTAGTTGTGGGATCATTTCTAGTGGTGTGGGATTGGCTTTGGATCTTAATTGGAAGTAAAAATTATGTTTTACTGGGTTATTCCCATCTACTATTCGACTGCTGGGCTATTTGGCTCACAATAATTTGTTTGAAAAAAATCATGGACATTAAGTATAGTATCGGGTTTATTTTAAACCTGATTTGGATTTTACTTTCTTTCCCAATTGCTATACTGATCATGAGAGCACCTTTATAGAGCATGATTGCTATTTATCTAAAAATCTGACGATTAATAAATGTAACAGTGAATTGACGAATAGAAAGATTGCATTATTTTTTTTTCTACATTTACATCCTATAAAAAATTGAACATATGTACGAACTTCTGAAAGGTATCGACTCCGTAAGGCTTAATTTTAGCGAAGGAGGACTGCTATACATGAATATTACCTTGGCTGCCATTATGTTTGGCGTGGCTTTGGAAATTAAAATAAAAAATTTCAAAGACATTCTCAACTATCCCAAATCGGCTATGCTTGGGGTTGGCTCACAGTTTATCATACTGCCCATGCTAACCTTCCTGCTTGTTATTATTTTAAACCCACCGGCATCAGTTGCTATGGGTATGATACTCATTGCCGCATGTCCTGGAGGTAATATTTCAAACTTTATTTCATCGTTGGCAAAGGCCAACGTTGCCCTATCGGTAAGCCTTACTGCCATAGCCACTCTTTCGGCCACACTTCTCACGCCACTTAACTATGCCATATGGGGAAGCCTTTACGTTAAGTATTCCGAGAGAGCTTTGCACCTAAATATTCCCATTGAAATTGACTTTTGGCAAATGGCCCAAACAGTGTTTATCCTTCTGGGCATACCGCTAATACTAGGAATGTGGGTAGGAAATCGATTCCCTGAATTTACTCGGAAATACCTGAAGCATATTAAAATAGGATCGGTAGTACTTTACCTTACCTTTATTTTTGGGGCATTATATGCCAATTTGGATTTCTTTGGCCATTCGTTCCTCCCCATAGCTTTGCTGGTATTATTACTTAATTCTCAAACTCTTTTCTCTGGCTTTTTGGTAGGCACCATTGCCAAGGTACCCCGTGCCGATAGGCGAACGTTAAGCATTGAAACAGGAATTCAAAATTCGGGGCTTGCACTAATTCTTATATTCAATCCCAAACTATTTAATGGTAACGGAGGCATGGCCTTTATGGCTGCCTGGTGGGGTATTTGGCAAATGGTAAGCGGGCTCATTCTAGCATGGATATTATCCAGAATTAGAATTCCCTCAACCAAAGAGGCAAGAGTTTTAGTTGGAAAAAAGTAGTTTCTGTATCCCTAAGATTGGGTATTATTCTTTTAAAGGGTCAAATACTTAAAAAATGAGAAACCTACCACTAACCTATCTTCTATCCATAATTATGTTCGCATCATGTAATCAGGATAATGCAGCTCATTGGGAACAAGAAATAATGGATGCAGATATAGCATTCTCTAACTACTCGGTTGAACATGGTTCCAATGCAGCTTTTCTGCACTTTGCCACCAGCGATGTAGTTCTGCTTAAATCCAATATGATGCCCATAGTTGGGCATCAAAAGTTGGAAGAGTTTTACACAGGCAAATCCGATTCGGCCTACACCCTGAAATGGAAACCCTTGTTTGCCAAAGTCTCAAAACAAGTCGATTTGGGCTACACCTACGGTGTATGGGAGTTATTCCTAAAGGCTGAACCAGAAAATATTCGCAAAGGAACCTACCTCACCATCTGGGAACACCAACCCGATGGGCAGTGGAAATTTGTATTGGACACTGGTAATCAGGGGTTGGGAGAGTAATACTAAGCTCCCAAAGCCTTGAGGGCTTCGTACACTAGGAACGCTGGCCAAACTATGGCCTTTAGAAATCCTAGAACGCCAGTCCAAAACGAGGTGGCAACCCAAATGTAGTAAACTGCGGCTCCAATAAAACCTAAACCATAAACAGCGCTTGAGGGTCCAGCACCCTTATACTCGCGTTTTGAGCATTTTTCATTTTCTTTCTCTTCCATTTTTTTAGTTAGTTTGTGGTTAATTTATAGATTTTGTGACTGCAATAGTAATCAAATAACGTTCCATTTCACTAGATTTGACGATAAAAATATTTAAAAACGAAAATATTGCTTAACTTCTTGATTACATAAATATTACGTTTAACACCATGAAAGAAAAAAGACTAAGAAACTTTTCCATCACACTTTTGATATTCAACTGCTTGTCCGCCTTATGGGGCGGGATAGGCCTGATTTACGATCCTAGCGGTGAGTTTATGCAGATACCTCTTTACTTCCTGCAACATTCTCCTTTCATCAGCTACCTCATTCCCGGGATCATCCTGCTTATTGCCAATGGCATACTCAGTCTTTTTATTGCATTTATCACCATTAAAAGGTTGATGTATTTTCCGTTTTTTATTATTGCTCAAGGATTAATTCTTGCTGGTTGGCTTTCGGTGCAAATTATGATGATCCGTGAGTTTTACCCACCGTTACACATACCATACTACCTTACTGCTTTGGGATTGGTAATTTCGGGAGGTTTGCTAACACGAACCCAAAAATTCTGAACATATTATCCCTTTCAGTTGTTATCCAAATAAAAAAAACTATGGCATTCACACTACAAATAGGACAAGCAGCACCTGATTTCAGGTTACCCGCAACCAATGGCAACACTTATCAGCTTTCGGATTTTCAGGAAGATGTGCTGGTGATTTTCTTCACCTGCAATCATTGCCCCTACGTTATCGGATCGGATGAGGTAACCCGCAAAACCGTAGATACATACACCCCAAAGGGTGTAAGGTTTATTGGCATAAACTCCAACAGCAAAAACACCTACGAGGAGGATAGCTTCCCCAACATGGTGAAACGAATGGAGCAGTTCAAATTCCCCTGGTTATATCTATATGATGAGTCGCAGGAAGTGGCCATGAAATACGGAGCCTTACGTACACCGCATTTTTACGTATTCGGTAAATCGAGGAAGTTAATCTACGTGGGGCGTGCCGTGGATAATCCCCGCGATGCAACAAAAATAACGGTAAACGATTTGGAAAATGCCCTCGAAGAGCACCTTTCGGGTAATGAGATAACGCTTAAGGTTACCAATCCCATTGGATGCAACATTAAATGGGAAGGCAAAGACAAGCACTGGATGCCCGCCGATGCGTGTGATTTAGTATGAAAAAACATCATTGCAAATAAAGCCTTACTAGCAGTTAAAGCAATTACGTTTTATGATTTTTTTTCGCTTACTCTTTTCCCCCAATTGAATACCAGTCTATTCTACGAGAAAGGTACATAATTGAAGAAAGGATAATGAAAAGACCTATACTACCCATGAGAAGAGCGTAATCCTGCATCTGAAGGAGTATATAAAGGAAACCATACAGCAGAATGAGGATTGTTGCCATTATTAAAGCAAGTTTCCTGTTTTTGAATATGCTCAACGAGTAAGCAGTTATCATTGTTATGGTACCAAAACTTGCTATAATATAGGCAATTACAAAGTTAAACTGCTCGGCAAGTGAAAGAAGAAGCAAATAGAATAGCACCAAACCAAACCCTACAAGGATGTATTGAACCGGATGTACCCTTAGCTTTCGCATTATCTCCACAAAGAAGAAGACCATGAAAGTAAGTACTATGAAAAGTATGGCATACTTCATCGATCGCTCAGTGATTTGATAGGTATCAATGGGCAATTTCAAGCTGACCCCAAATGCCGATTCAGCAAAATTAACCTTTGTATCGTCCCACGCCTGAGGGTAATTCCTGTTTAATTCCAGCACCTGCCAAAAAGCTACAAAACCAGTTTGGGATATTTCCCTGCTTGCAGGTAAAAATGCGCCATCGAAGCTTGGGTTTTGCCATGACGAAGTAATTCGTGCTCTTGTCTCCTTGCCAACAGGGACAAAGCTTAACCCACGGGATCCGTTTAGCGAAATATTGAAGTTGAAACCATACTCTGTTTCGTCATCGTTATTAGTTAATAAATTGTTTAGTGTTATTCCCGATTCGACAATTTTGCTATTTTTTATGCCCGGATCACAGGTTTTTTCCTTACCATTCCATTCAAATTTTATATTCTCTTTAATTCCTCGCAGATCAGTTATCCCCAAGATAATGAAAGCGTCTTCCCACTCAACCCCTGCTTTTTTTGTGGCCTCAAATGAGGGCTTTTGAAATTTCCCTTTGAGACTTAAAGATGAATTGTACACCGCTACCCTAAAAATACCCCGATACCTTACTTCGGGCACCATTTCTCCATCTACTTCAAGACTTTCGGGGAGAAAATAGGCTTGATGCCTTACTTTAATAGTCCCTTTCTTTTCGATATCGTACTCGTAGGAGTAGTATGGAACTACTAAAATGGGACCGGTAATCTGCTGCTCAAAACCCCACTTTGAACTTATATCGTGGGTTGCCTCATCCAGCCGTTGTTGCCGCTCTTTGACCAGCGAATTTATCATGGCTGTTGGAATCAATAGCATCAGCGAAAGAAATGCAATTGCCGATATCTTGATTATCACTGCATTCTTCTCAAAAAAGGTTTGCACTTTTTCTGTCATAGTTGTAAAATTTAAATTATTAAAGAACTTTGTAATTCAAAGCACATGGGTAAAAAATTTTATTTATTCGTACTTATGAGGGTTTCCAGTGCTGTCAAATGATCCTCAAAAGCTTTTCGTCCTTCTATGGTTGCTCTGTAGGTGGTATTTGGCTTACGACCCAAAAACTGCTTTTTCACTTCAATGTAACCTTCATTTTCCAGAGCCTTCATGTGGCTGGCCAAATTGCCATCGGTAATGTTAAGGGTTTCTTTCATTGTAATGAAATCAACCCAATCGTTAACCATGAGCACAGACATGATTCCAAGCCGTATGCGACTCTCAAAATTTTTATTAAGATTACCTATTAATTCTTTCATTCTTCCAGTACATGGTTGTTCCATAAACGATGTGTATAATTCCAAAACCCACAGCCCAAAAAATCAAGCTATAGCCCGCGAAAAACATCGAGGTTAGCCCCAGTATTACTTCCGCAATACCCAGATAGCGAATATCATTCAACGTATACTTGCTAGTATTAATCAATGCAAGCCCGTAAAAAACCAATGTTGCCGGGGCAACCAGGTATATTTGGTGGTGATACAAAAGGGCTAGGCAAAAGATTCCCCCTGCTGCAAGAGGTATAAATAGGTTTATGAGCATTCGTTTTACCGTTGAATCCCAGATTGGTAATCCTTTTCGCCTTGCGTTGCGGGTGGTAAAAAGGATGCCAAAGCCCAATGAAAGGAAAAGTACGATGCATGCTGTGGATAAAAGAAAAACTACAAGGTTTCTGAGTTCAAGTGTTGATAGAACCTGACTGCTTTCGAAAACACCTCTGCTAAAGTATCTACCTAAAAAGTAGTCCTGCTTATACAGGTAAACCGATAGTGCTCCCAGCAGGGCCAGGGTACCGGCAAAAACGCCTGTCAATCCGCTCAGCGATATAAATCGCGAGGAGCGTTCCATTATCGTTCTGATCTCTTTTAGATCGTCAAGGTGTTCAGTTTGGGTAATCATAGCAAAAGATTAAAAAAGAACTTTGAAACGCAAAGTTAAATATAACTTTTAAACTACCAAAAAAAAATTGAAATATTTAACTATTGATATGATTTTAAAAATTCCAATGGATTGTAATAGTATTTTTCCAAATCCTGAGTCGTAAAGCAAATAAGCGAGTATGAATTAAATAATCGTTCTGGATGCTTTGCCTCGGGCTGTAGTTTTATCGGTGGTACTTTCAGTATCTCAAGGTGAAAATGATCGAACTGCCAACCAAATCTGTTCAATTCATCGCTATTCATATATCTTGCAATGGGTTGGTGAGGTGTAACTAGCTCCCCAACATTTACAGCTATCCCAGCAATATGCTCATATAACGACCAGAATAGAATACCTTTCTGATAATGTTCAATTATCACCTGAGCGTATGGTCCATCGGTTCGCTTGCTGATTACCTTGCCTTCGGCAATGGCGAAGATTGGTTCGTTGAGGTAATTGTTACTTGGGCGTTTAATATCAATTCCCGTGTGGAAATGCGCTGGGATTCCTTCCCTGTCCCTACGCATTAACCCAAACTCTCCAATACTTGTAAGCTGTAACTTCGATATATCCTTTCGATCGCCGCAGTCAACTGGCAACAGGACAGACAAACTAATAAGCAGCGTAATAAAAATGAAAAGCATATTAATCTTTTGAGTGGGTAACCTCTTTCCAGTAAAAATCGTGATTGCTTGCAACTCCAAAAAAATCGGGGCTTGTTGGCAGGTCTAAAAATGGATACTTAACCTTAACAAGGTAAAGCCCTTGCGGGTAAGCAATAGTAATCTCCTTCGGTTTTATCCGCCCCTGGAGGATTCCCTCAAACTCTTCGACCGTAAGAATCCCTTTACCTATATCCAGCAATCTTTTTACAATAATCCGGATCATCCCCTTGATAAATCGGTTTGACGAAATCTGAAACCTAAGCCTATCGGCTTGGTCGTTAACATAAAGTTTTGCGGAGTATACGTCGCATATATTACAATCATTTTTTTCTGGACTTTTACAGAAAAGAGAGAAGTCGGTGTACTTCGGCAACAGGTAAGCCGCTTGCATCATGTGTTCAAGGTTTAAATTGGGCTCCTCGTAGAGAGCGCTTAACCCATGCAGAAAAGGATCTTTATGAGTATGAATAAAGTACTCATAGGTTCGCATTATGGCATCGAACTGTGCATGTGGCTTCCCCTCAACTGGAATAATATCGAAAACAGCAATGTCATCGGGTAAAACTTTGTTGAGCCGTAGCAATAAATTAAAAGTCCAATTCAAGTCAATATCGAAGTGGAAAAAGTACTGTGCTGCATGAACCATGGCATCGGTGCGTCCACAACCTATGCAAGTTATCGATTTCCCAAAAACCCTGCTAATACTTGTTTCCATTACTTCTTGTACAGTCAGTACACGCGATTGACGTTGCCAACCCCTGTAGTTTAGTCCGTTATATCCGATATGAACAAAGTACCTCACAGCTAATTATTATACTCAGAAGTGAAATTTGAAGCAATATTTTAATTTGGCAAAGCTAGGCAATTTATTGAATAGATATACTTAAACTTTCTCTGGTGATTTCAATATTATGGGTAACTTTGCTAGATGTGCTTCAGTTTAAATACTACGTTTCTGATTAGCTAATCTTTTCAAAACTTTTTGGAATATGACAACGACAATAAAAATATTAATAAGTGTCATTGCTTTATTACATCTCCCTTTAATTACCTTCCCTCAAAGCATTGCGATTAACGAGGTAATGGCCTCCAATGCCACTACCATTGCTGATGAGGATGGCGATTATGAGGACTGGTTAGAGCTCTACAACTATGGCGATGTCGCCATTAATTTAGGGGGCTATGGACTGTCTGACAATTATGATAATCCATTTAAATGGGTTTTCCCATCAGTTACTATTGCCTCGGGCGAATACATGCTAATATGGACATCGGGGAAGAACAGGGCTGTTCCAGGGAATCCCCTACACACCAATTTCAGCATTGGAACTGAAGGAGAAGAGATCACACTGACTGAACCTTCTGGTATTCTAATAGATGAGCTAACTCCAACCAGCATCCCCACCGATTATTCCTACGGGAAATTTCCGAATGGTACAGGCGGATGGCGATACTTCACATCAGCTACTCCGGGGGCAGCAAATGTTGGCCCAGGGTATGGCTTTTTGCTTTCGCCACTTCAACTCTCCCACCCCGAGGGCATATACCTCAATGCCATTGACATTGAAATATCAAGCCCTGATGTGGGAACTCAGATTTACTATACGCTCGATGGTTCAGAACCGGATGAGAATGCTATTCCTTATGAAGGGGCCATAACCTTAAGTAGTCGCATTGGTGAACCCAACGACATTTCAATGATCCCAACCAATAACAATAACGATCCTGGGCCTCCCTATTACGAAGGCTGGCAACCTCCATTAGGCGAAGTTTTTAAGATAAATGTACTAAGGGCAAGGGCATTTCACGAAGATGCGCCTCCCAGCAGGGTTTCAACTGGCTCTTATCTTATTGACTCAGATGGCATTAACCGCTATACGCTACCCTTCTTTTCTATTTCTACCCATAGGGATAACCTTTTCGATGACGAGATTGGCATTTATGTACACGGGAACTATACAAACTATTTTCAGGATGGTATTGAGTGGGAACGTCCTGCCAACATATCTTTTTTTGAATCGGATGGTACTTTTGGATTAAATGAAGATGTTGGAATTAGGTTACATGGAAACACCACTCGTAGCCGACCACGCAAATCCATTCGAGTTTGTTCACGTGCGGAGTACGGCAATAGCTGGATGAACTACCAGCTCTTCCCAGATAAACCGGTTAATGAATTCAAGCGGTTTATCCTTCGAAACTCAGGTAACGACTGGGACTGGGCAGTTTTTCGCGATGCGTTTATTCAATACCTAGCCAAGGATCTACACGTTGAAACACAGTACTATCGTCCATCGATAGTTTTCATCAATGGTGAATACTGGGGTATTCACAATGTTCGCGACCGATACGATGAACATTATATCTTTTCGCATTACGGTATTGAGGAAGATGAGATGACGATTATGGAGAATAACTCAGAGTATAAATTTGGCAATCCTGCAGGGGTTAACCATTACAACAACATGCTTAGCTACCTTGAATCCAACGATATTTCGCAGAACACTCATTTCGAAGCAATTAAAACCATGATAGATGTGGAGAGCTTCATTGACTTTGAGCTAACCCATATCTTTGCCATGAATACCGATTGGCCAGGTAATAATTCACTTTTCTGGCGGTTTATGGGTGATGATTACGATCCCAATGCACCCGTTGGAAGAGATGGCCGTTGGAGATGGATGATCCTTGATACAGATTTTGGATTTGGTTTACCCTTCTTTTATGTTCCTGGCGTTGATGAAGGTCCTGCACACAACACACTTGCCATGGCAACTGAGGAAAATGGCCCCAGTTGGCCAAATCCATCCTGGTCAACTTTTATGCTTCGCCGCTTGCTTACAAATCAATCCTTTAAAAACCAATTTATCAATCGCTACTGCGATTTACTTAATACAACCTTCAGCAGCGAACATGTGATTTCTGTTATCGATTCCATAAGCGGTTTGCTTGAGCCTGAGATGCAGGAGCATATCAACCGCTGGCGCAGACCACCATCGATGAACGAATGGCACGATAATGTGGATGTGATGAGATCGTTTGCCCAGCTGCGTACTGACTACCAACGCCAGCATGTTAAGCAGAAGTTTGGACTTTCGAGCGAAGCCTACGTTACGCTAAATGTTTCCAACGAAATTTATGGACATATCCGCATTAATTCCATAGATATCAAATCCAGCACAATGGGCGTACCGAATCATCCATACCCTTGGGTTGGTTACTACTTTAAAGGAATTCCAATAGAGTTGGAGGCTATCCCCTCACCCGGATACCAGTTTAGCCATTGGGAAGGGGCATCCAGTTCAAGCAATGCCCTGATTACTATTACTCCTTTAACAGACATTGAGCTTAAGGCTCACTTCTTAAAATCGGATGACCCCCAGCTAATCCATTACTGGTTCTTTGGTACCAGTCTTCCCAACGACACACCCCTTGAAACCATTAATGCCACCCATAGCCTTCTGAATGGATCACATATTGAGTACCATTCAGCTTTGGCCGGGTACCCCTTCACCGAGGGTGACCCCAACTGGCGAAAAGCGTCCATGGAAAGACGTAATAGCCCGACCAACATAAACTACAGACCCGAAGGAAATAATAACATTACCTTTGCCAATGCCAATATGCGTGGCATCCAGATCAAACAGCCCTTTACGGGTGATGGCGGAGAGAACACCATGGTTTTCAATGCACCCACAAAAGGTTTTGAAGGTATTGTATTTCGATTTGCTGCAAAGGACGAAGGTGCAGCTGACAACCTTACTGTTGATTACTCCATATCAATAGGCGAACCACAATGGATTACTACTGGATTAGAAACAACAAGCCACAACCTCCTGTCAGAATACCAACTTTTTGAAGTTGATTTTTCTGAAATTGATGAAGTAAATAATAATTCAAATTTGAAGATTCGTATCAGATTTGAAGGAGAAGACATGGCAGTGGATCAAGGGAACAGGGTTACATTCAATAACTTCAGCATCGATGGGGTATCATTAACGGCATACACGATTACCTCAACTTCAGGTTCGCACGGTACAATAGTTCCCCATGGTAATATTAGCGTCTACGAGGGTGATGATCAATCTTTTACCATCACCCCTGATGGTGATTATGCCATTGAGGATCTACACATTAATGGTAATAGTGTTTTGAATAATTTGGAAATTGACGAAAATGGTATTGCCGTTTACGACTTTACAAACGTCACTTCCAATCAAACCATCCATGCTACATTCTACTCATTAACACACGTACCGGTCAATGAAAATGCTGCTGAAATTTCAATATATCCGAATCCCACTTCTGGAATGTTGAGAGTTGTTGGTACCTCATCAATTCAAAGAGTTGAAATTGTGAGTTTGCTAGGTAGATTAGTCTATTGTGAAACAACTAATTCAAAAGAATTAACACTTAACCTAAGTTCCCTTAGCGATGGTCTATACATTGCATTATTATCTACAGAGAAAGGTTTTGTCGCAAAAAAAATTAAAATAAGCAAATAAACAACTTTCAATAAAATAGCTGGTTTATTGCTTTTTAACAAGTATTAACCATTGCATTCTAAAAAAATACCATTAATTAAACTTATGTCTAATTAATGGTATTACCTTTGCGCTGACCTCCAAATTGTTTTTTCTTATCGATTAGGAGTAAAAATTACCTAAATCAAAAATAGTATATCAATATGATGAATCCCTTACGAATTGGAAGTTATGCCATTCCGATTCCAATCATTCAGGGTGGTATGGGAGTTGGGATTTCACTTTCAGGTATGGCTGCAGCAGTGGCCAACGAAGGGGGTGTTGGCGTGATATCCAGTGCAGGGCTGGGTTTGCTTTACCGCAACTTGGCCTCCGACTTCTTAGAAGCAAGCATTGAAGGTCTAAAAGAAGAACTTCGCAAAGCAAGAGAAAAAACTCTAGGAATAATAGGTGTTAATGTTATGGTTGCCATGTCAAACTTTGCCGATATGGTGAGAACTGCCGTAGCCGAAAAGGTTGATATTATTTTTAGCGGAGCTGGATTACCCTTAGATCTTCCCAGTTTCCTTAAAGCCGATAGCAAAACTCAACTTGTCCCCATTGTTTCGTCGGGACGAGCAGCCAAAATCATCTGCGAGAAGTGGAAAAAAGAGTACGATTACCTTCCTGGTGCCATTGTGGTTGAGGGCCCAAAAGCAGGCGGACACCTTGGCTTTAAAACCGAACAAATTGAGGATGATAATTACTCACTGGAGCATTTAATTCCTGAGGTTGTTTCAACGGTTAAGGTGTTCGAAGATTTATACAACGTAAAAATACCTGTAATTGCAGCAGGGGGTATTTACAGTGGACAGAACATCCGCGATATTATGAGATTAGGAGCATCAGGGGTGCAAATGGGAACTCGTTTTGTTACCACAACAGAGTGTGATGCTTCTGATGCCTTCAAGCAAACATACATTAATGCCAAGGCCGAGGATATTCAGATCATTAAAAGCCCAGTTGGTATGCCTGGCAGAGCAATTGGCAACAGCTTTTTGGATAAGGTAAAGCTAGGCTATAAACAGCCCATCCGATGCCCTTTCAAGTGTATAAGAACTTGTGATGTAACTTCAAGCCCTTACTGTATTATTAACGCTCTTTTCAATGCGTTTAAGGGAAAACTAAACAATGGTTATGCCTTTGCTGGCACTAATGCCTACCTTGCCCAAAAGATTATTTCGATAAAGGAGACTTTCAATGAGATTATTAGCGAGTATACCAATAGCAAATAGTTCCATCTGATAATAATTTTATCTTCTACGTATTTATATCACACTTCATTCTGCTAAATCATAAATAGAGTGTAGATTTGCGCAACTATTTCTGATAGCATGCTTCGAAATATTCGCAAATCGCCCTACTTAGCCTACATCGCTCTTGTTTTTGGTATTCTATGTATTGGCTTTTCGGCCATTTTTGTAAAGATTGCCAATGTTCCGGGATCGGTGTCATCCTTTTACAGGCTATTAGTTGCTGCCATTGCCATTATACCTTTATGGGCATACAGGGGTATGAAAATACCTGCTGGTAAAGATATTTGGCTGATTTTTGGGGGTGCAGTATTCTTTGCCTTTGACCTATTTCTATGGAATACTGCCATTCTATTAACATCTGCGGCAACTGCTACCCTGCTTGCCAACAATGCTCCAATTTGGGTTGGGCTTATATCGCTAGTAATTTTTAAGGAGCGTCTCCCTTTTAAATTTTGGCTTGGGCTATTATTGGCTATTATTGGATTAAACGTGCTTATTGGCTTAGAGGCATGGCAAACCATGACATTCAACCGAGGAGATATGCTATCGCTGATAGCAGGTTTCTTTTACGCATTATATCTACTCTTTACCTTCGACTCACGAAAAAGAGTTGATACCGTTACCTTTATGACCTTCTCAGTTGTATTCATGGTTATCTTACTATTCTTCACAAATCTTTTTCTAGGTAATCCCTTCGGAGGTTTTTCATCGAAAACATGGCTTGCGCTAACAGGTCTTGGGCTAATAGCCCATTTTGGTGGATGGATTTCTATAAATTATGCCTTAGGTCATCTGATAGGAGCAAATGTATCGGTAACCCTGTTATCGCAAACTGTAATTACCGCTTTGCTTGCTCTATTTATTCTTGGCGAAAGTCTAAGTGTAAATCAGATAGTTGGAGGATTGCTGGTTTTATGTGGTATCTATGTTGTCAATCGCAGAAAAGTAAAGGCAAAGTCAAATTAAACACAATAGAGATATGCTGCATCTTGCTTGCACATATTCTACAAAAAAAGTTAACGTTCTTATCCAATAAATTTAGCTATAGTTTTGATCAGCTCTGCACTATCGATGGGTTTTGATAGATAGGCATCACAGCCAGATTCAATGGCTCTATCAGCATCAACCGAAAAAGCGTATGCAGTTTGAGCAATGATGGGTAATTTTTTTCTAAACTTTTTTATCTCCTTGGTGGCATCTAATCCATTAATTTTAGGCAACTTAATATCCATAAGCACAATATCAATGGAATCATTTTGTTTACATATCTCAACCGCATCAACACCATTAGTTACTGATATTATGTTAGCCCCTATTTCATTGAGTATCTCAGAAAGAAAGTAAAGATTATGCTCATCATCTTCAGCAATGAGAATTGTTTTATTGGTTAAGCTGTATGTTTTGTTGGAAAAATTCTCAGACACTTGTTGTTCCCTGTTGGTAGAACTATATGGAATGGTAAACGAAAATGTGGAGCCTTTGCCTTCTTCGGACTCAACCCACATCTTCCCGCCAAGTAATTCAACATATGCTTTAGAGATGGGCAATCCTAACCCGGTACCCTTCCGACTGTCCATTGTGGCATCCTCAACCTGACGGAAACGCTCAAAAATAATATCTATGGCATCCGAGGGTATCCCAATACCTGTATCTCTTACAAAAAAAACAAGGTTGTTTCCAGCAAGTTCATATCCATATTCAATGTATCCCTTTTGGGTGAACTTAACTGAATTTGATAGCAAATTGGTAATTATTTGCTGCAACTTGATCTCATCGCTTACTATTTGACAACTGTTATCAGGCAGCCCTTTCTTACAAAAAAGATCAATTTTTTTGGAATCCAATACGATGGCAAAAGTGTTCATCAAATCATCAAGCATGATATTGATCGAGAACTTGCTTTGGGTTAATGTTATAAGTCCTGATTCAATTTTTGAAATATCCACTATGTCATTAATGATACCTAATAATTGTTGAGCATTTGAATTAATGATGTCGATGTAACTATCCCTTTTCTGGTCGTCCACATTATAGTGCGAAAGCAACTTGGAGAAACCACATATTGCATTCATGGGTGTTCGTATCTCGTGGCTCATATTGGCAAGAAAAGATGTTTTTAACCGATCGCTTTCCTCTGCTTTCAGCTTTGCCTTTTGAAGTTCAATATTCAAACGTCGATACTCCTCATTCTGTGCCTCTATCTCATCTGCCTTTTCTTTAAGAAGAAGTTCCACATTTTTTCGTTCAGTAATATCAGTTATTGTTCCAATGTATTCACTAATCTCTCCATCAACTATATTGGGAATTGCATCACCTAACACCCATGTTATATCACCATTGGGTTTAAGGAATCGGTATTCTGCCTCAGATTTTACACCTTGTCCGGAAAGAACCTTCCAATTGTTGATTACTAAATCTCTATCATCTGGATGAACAGCGTTTATCCACCCATCGCCCAAGGCTTGCACAAATGAAATACCAGAAATTTCGCACCACCTTGGGTTAACATAGGTTGTATATCCATCGGCACGTGTACGGAAAATCCCCACAGGTGCCATTTGAGCTAATGTTTTGAAAAGTTGTTGGCTATCTAAAAGTGCCTTCTCCGCTTTTTTCAATTCTGTAATATCCTCTGCAAAACCACAAATATACTCTTGGTTACCAATACGAAGATAAAAGGTCTTGACCTTCTTTATCAGTTTACGTCCATCTTTTGTAAAATGATTGGTTTCAAATGCTGGTAACTCTTGCTTCTTAAGTGTACTAAAATGTTCATGATACGTTGATCCGTAGGAAGGATCAAAAAGGTTTACTCCCCCGTTTATCATTTCCTGGTATGTGTAACCTAAACTATTCCCAACGGCTTTATTAACATACACTAACTTACCCTTGAAAGTAATAAGATATACCTCTTGTCGGGCATTTTCAACCATAAATTGAAACTTCATTAGCTCATCTTGAGAAAGTTTGTGCTCCAACAGTAGTGCTTGCAACTGATTGTTAAGAGCTTCCAACTCCTGGTTCTTTTCTGTTAAATCGTTTGTTTTTGCTTTAACTCTAAGCCGAAGAAGGTATGTAAAAAGAATTAATACAAACAGCAGTGCAATGGCAATTGCTAAAAGCCATTTCAGGTAATCTGGAATTGTGTACTTTGAATATACTCCTAACCAGTTGTTTATTGATCTGTAGTATACCGATCTCGGGTTGTTCTTCATTTTGATCATGTTCCTATCAATGGCGGCCATAAGATCTTTATCACCATTTTTAGGAAAAGCGAAGTAAACCTCAGCAGGTCTTAGTATAATTGAAGTTGGCCAAACATCTTTATCCCTTAAATCTGAGAAATAGAAGAACCGGGAAGCAACAAAAACGTCTGTATTACCATTTTTAAGCGATTGAATGGCTGTAGGATAATCGGAATATGCAATAAGAATATAATTTAAGTTGAATAATTCTTTTACATCATGTTGCATGTAATCATGCTGTATTGAACTTTCAACCACAGATACCCTTTTGCCCTCCAAATCAAAAACTGATTTTATTGGCAATTCCTTAAGAGTAAATACCTCAAGCCAATCATCAATTACAAAAATTTTGCTAAGGGTAAACCTTTCTGCTCTTTCATGAGAATAGGAAACATCAAGCAGTATATCGATCTCCGAATTATCAAGATATTTAAGATTATCAGTCCATGTTCCGAATACATATTGCAATTCCCATTGCTCATTCCTTGCAATTTCCTCAATGATATCGATAAATATTCCTTGGGGTTTACCCTCATCATTTAGAAAAACTTTAGGACTATTTTGATATATTCCAACCCTTACGGATTTTGCAATGGCTATATTGCTGATTAGAATCAGTAAAAAAATTACAGTATAGACCCTTACAATCGAAAGTCTCATCTGGTTGAGAAATAACTGTTGGAATTTTAATCCAAATGGAAAAAATGTTTTTTATTTAAATGCTAATATAATAAAAAAATGATTCTGAATAACCTTATTCTCTCCATAATTCATACATTAGCTTTTATCCGTTTCATTGAAAAAAATATTAATTTCAAAGAATATGTATAACAAAATCATTATCAACATCAGGCCTTTAGGGTTTATGTGGACAACTGTTGATCCTTTCCTTTTCTGTGTACATCACCTCGACCACTACCCAAAGGGAAATCAAGAAATGGGACCCGCTGCATCCCTTGCAGGCAGATATCTGGGGCAGGACTTCACCATTAAAGATGGTTGGCGTATGTACCATGGAGAGCGAGTGCCAGGATTTCCCGCTCACCCACATAGGGGGTTTGAAACCGTTACGGTTGTAATTAAAGGATTTGTTGACCATTCCGACTCTCACGGGGCTGCAGGCAGGTACGGTTTTGGCGATGTACAATGGATGACTGCTGGTGCTGGCTTGCAGCATTGCGAAATGTTTCCATTGGTTAACGAGGACAAAGATAACCCCCTTGAACTTTTTCAAATTTGGCTAAATCTTCCTAAATCGCGAAAATTCTGCAATCCACACTTCAAGATGCTTTGGGCTGAGGAGATACCTGAGGTTAAACTTAAAGATGATACGGGGAAGAATATTCGAATTACACTTGTTGCAGGAAACTATGGCCATAAGCGAGCCCCATCACCTGCTCCCGATTCTTGGGCAGCCGAACCTTCTAACGAGGTGGCTATTTGGCCCATTTACTTGGAAGCAGGTGCTAAGTGGATCATACCATCAGCATCTCCAGAAGTTCAACGAACGCTTTACTTTTACAAAGGCGATTCAATAAAAGTTTCAGGCATTGATATCTCCCCGATGAATTCGATAGAGATGTTTGCAGGCCAGGATGTTATTGTAGAAAATGGTGAAAAGAATAGCTATTTGCTTTTATTACAGGGGAAACCTATCAACGAGCCAGTTGTACAACACGGGCCTTTTGTAATGAATACTCATCAGGAAATACAACAGGCAATCCGCGATTACCATTCAACCCAATTTGGTGGATGGCCTTGGGATCAATACGATCATGTTCACTCTCGCAAAAAGGGAAGATTTGCCAAATATAGTAACGGTGAAGAAGAAATTAAAGGATAATCTTTCTAAAAATAACTAATTATTAATCAGTTAAACCATACAAACAGGCACCAATGATGATAAAAAAATTTATTGCTGTTTTGATTCTGCTGCCATTTCTTTTAATAAAAAGTTCTGGCCAACAGGTTAATGGCTTAATTGTATCCAACGATAATAACCTTACCATTGTTAAGGTATGGGGTTCTCACCAAGATAGAGGTTATGCCATTGGTTACTTGCTAGCTGAACAAATAATTGATATTTACCAGAACTTTATAGTTCCAAGTTTTGGTACTTACTTGGATTTCGCCAAAACAATAATTGAAAACCCAGCTCATTTTTTAATAGAGGATCAATACATTGCTGAAGCTTCTGCAATGGTTGAAGGATTAAAAGAAGCAGGTTACAACCTTAATATTGATTACAGAGATATTCTTTTAGCCAACTCATTTCTTGACTTATCAAATCTTAATGTAGTAAACCTTAATCTTCGCAATGGTTGTTCAAGTTTAATGAGTTGGGGAAGCGCTACTGATGGTACTGATATCGAAGGTAGATCAGTAATATCAAGACATATGGATTGGAATGATTATGCAAGCATCATACGTAATCAAGCTATGGTAATACATTTACCCTCTGAACCCAATGAGCAACCTTGGTTGTTTATTGGGTTTGCTGGTCAAATATCAGTTCTTTCAGGAATTAACCAAAGTGGATTAGTCGTAATGCAACACATGCTAGCCGATGAGTATTCCAATGGGAGCCTAAACAAAGCATATGAACCGATATGGTTCACCCTACGAAAATCCATAGAAAGGGCTGATTACAATGAGGATGGGCAAAATAATGTAGCAGATATTATTAATGCAGTGGAATCAAACTCGAATGGATACGCAGACAGCTATATTGTTACTGGTCTTGCTTCCGCCAATTCAGGCTACGACTCATTAATTGCTATTGTAGCTGAAGTTGCACCTTCGAAACCGTACATTAGCATAAGGTACAATTCATACCCCGACAGCATACCAGGCGATAATCTTTATGCAGCAAATTCATCCATTTCCCGAAATGATGCCATGAATCTTTGTATGCGATATGATTCTGTTCGAACAAATATGGGTGATGGAACTGGAATGAGTGTGGAAAAGAATTGGAATATTATGCTTAAACAATCAAGCACTTGTGCTTTTGGTGGAACCGGAAATATTCAATTTATGCAGTTTGTCCCCGATGATAAAATGCTTAAGCTGTCAGTTCATCTTAACGATGGAACACAAGCCTGCGAAAACACCCCATTAATTTTTGATACCGACGAATTATTTCTAACTCCAACTGTAACTATTACGATAAAAAAGAATCATCCATTCAAAATATACCCAAACCCTTACTCAACAAAGGCAACTGTTAAAATTGATCATTTTATCGATGGGCTTTTCAGCATCAAGATATTTACAGTTGGTGGGAATGCAATAAAAGAGATACCCATTCATTCCAATTCTTTGGAAGTTGATGATCTAGAACCTGGTGTTTATATTTTTGGGCTATTCAATAATGGAAATATATTGGCTAGAGAGAAAGTGATAGTATACTGATTCTATCTCTTAAACTAAATTTCTTAAACAAAGTACGTTAAACTGGGTTAAAATGCAGAAACCCTCAAAATATTAGAAGTTTTCATTTTAATTTGAGGCAATAATCCATATCTTCGCACAATTATTTTCAGATTACTAACTTAAACATAAATTCATTTATGAAACTCCTAAAGATCTTTTTAACTAGCGTTGCTGGAATAACATTAATTCTTACCAGCTGCAAAACACAAACAGTTAACGTTGATATTAAAACTGAAATCGATAGTGTAAGCTACGCTCTAGGTATTAACATGGCTGATAACTTGAATCGTATGGAATTTACCGACTTCAATGTTTTAGCGATTGCAAAAGGTATACAGGATGGCATTTCAGAAAAAGGTGGAACCATAACCAACGAGGATGCCATAGTTATTCTAAACACCTACTTCACTAACGTTCAGGAAAGAAAGGCAAAAGCAACCCTTGAGGAAGGACAAAAATTCCTAGAAGAAAATGCAAAGAGAGAAGGAGTAATTGTTGATAGCACAGGGCTCCAGTATATGGTTATCGTTGAGGGTGCTGGTCCAAAACCCAAAGCTGAAAACAAAGTTAGGGTTCATTATCGTGGTACTCTTATCGATGGAACTGAATTTGACTCTTCCTTTGGTAGGGGTGAACCCGCAGAATTTAAACTTAATCAGGTTATCAGAGGGTGGACTTTAGGTCTTCAAAAGATGAGTGTTGGTTCAAAGTACATGCTTTACATCCCAACTGAATTAGGATATGGCGAAAGAGTTAGACCTGGTGGGGTCATTAAGCCCAACTCAGCATTAATTTTCGAAGTAGAGTTGCTCGATATTTTAGAATAATTTTTTAACTTTGTAAATATATTATTAAACTCACGGCTTACAGGGTCGGGTAGCAAACCTATCCGACCTTTTTTTAAATACAAAAACACCAATAATATGGAAATAACTGGTAAACTTATCACCAAATTACCCCAGCAAAGTGGTGAGGGTAAGAATGGCACATGGGTTAAACAGGAGTTTATTGTAGAAACTCAAGATCAGTTTCCCCGAAAAGTATGCATCGCCCTTTGGGGCGATAAGGTTCGCGATCTTGACCCCATACAACTGGGCGACTCAATAAAAGTTGCCGTTAACGTGGAATCGAGGGAGTTCAATGGCAAATGGTATACCGATGTAAAAGCTTGGCGACTTGAAAAACTTGGTGCCACAAATCAAATGGGTACTAACGAAATACCTCCCATGCCTGACATTGATGAAACACAACCATTTATCCCCGATAATTTGACATTGGAGGAGGGTGATGACCTACCATTCTAAATCTTTCCTTTTTAAAAATAATAAAGATCAGAACAGTTAGTTCTGATCTTTTTTCTATAATATTTATGATTATTTTTTTGTTTAAAAATATTCCCGATTAGCTAAACAATATTATTTTAACATTGTTAGTAGTTCGAAAATATTAAAAAAACATATTCAAATTAAGTAATAATTATAATGCCACTTTTACATGAAAACCCTTTTAACAATTTTTTCTATACTAGTAATCTCATCGCTTTCCATTGCTCAAAACACAGGTTCGCTTCAAGGACGTGTAGTAAATAGACAGAATAACGAACCCGTACCCTTTGCCAATATCGTTATTTGGGGAACCAACATTGGCTCTTCCTCCGACTTCGATGGAAATTATCTATTTGCAGGTCTGGAACCAGGATTTGTAGAGATAAGAGTATCGGCGGTAGGATTTAAACCTTACGTTTCATCTTCGATAATGATTACCAATGCCCGTACATCGTTTCTCGATATTGAGCTGGAAGAAACATCGGTTGAACTTGAAGGAGTTGTTGTTAAGGCAAGTATATACAGACGTAATGATGAAAGCCCAGTTTCGCTTCAGCGAATTGGAATTAGCGAAATTGAGAAAAACCCTGGGGGAAACCGAGATATAAGCCGTGTAATACAATCGCTACCCGGAGTGGCTTCAACTCCTGCTTACCGAAATGATGTAATCGTGCGTGGTGGTGGGCCCAGCGAAAATACCTTTTACCTCGATGGAGTGGAGATTCCCAACCTAAACCATTTTGCAACGCAAGGCGCTTCGGGTGGACCTGTGGGAATAATAAATGCCGATTTTATTCGCGAGGCGAATTTTTACTCAGGTGCTTTCCCTGCATCAAAGGGCAACTCGCTGAGTTCAGTTCTCGATTTCAGACAAATCGATGGTAACAGCGAGCGGATGAAGTATAAGGGTGCAATAGGTGCTAGCGATTTGGCGCTCACGCTCGATGGACCTGTTAGCGATAATACAACCTTCATATTCTCTGCCCGTCGTTCCTACCTTCAGTTTCTATTCAGTGCAATTGGGTTGCCATTTCTACCCACTTACAACGATTTTCAGTTTAAGACCCGCACACGTATCGATGAACGAAATGAGATAACTGTACTTGGAATTGGTGCCATTGATCAATTTAGCCTGAACACTGGACTTGAAAACCCAACGGCAGATCAACGGTATATCCTAAGCTACGTACCCGTGAACACACAATGGAATTACACCAATGGTATTGTCTACAAGCATTTCCGAGATAAAAGTTACGACACCTGGGTTATAAGCCGCAACATGCTTAACAACCGGCAATATAAATATAGGGATAACGATGAGGATGACATGAAGTTACTAGACTACATATCGCAGGAATCGGAGAATAAATTTCGTTACGAGCACGATAGGCGTTTTAACAATGGCTCCAAGATTAACGTAGGTAGTGGATTTCAACATTCAAGATACACCAATGAAACCTATCGAGCATTTTTCAACAATGGAGTACCAGGTACTATTAATTACAATTCCAAACTACATCTTTTTTCATGGAGCATATTTGGTCAGTTCAGTCAATCGTTTCTTGCAGATCAATTAAATCTCTCTTTTGGACTGAGGGCCGATGCAAATAGCTATTCATCGCACATGAGTAATATGCTCAACCAAATAAGTCCACGTATTGCTGGCTCATACGAAGTTAGAAACGACCTGTATGCAAATTTTAACGTTGGTCGCTATTACCAAAGACCACCCTACACAATGTTGGGATTTAGGCTCTCGGATGGGACTCTGGTAAATAAAGTGAATGAACTCAAGTATATTCGTGCTGATCACTTTGTGGGTGGTTTTGAGTGGATTCCAACATCCAACAGCCGTTTAACCCTTGAAGGGTTTTTAAAACGCTATGAAAATTACCCTTTTTCTCTTACCGATTCTATTTCTCTTGCCAGCAAGGGTGCTGATTTTGGAACATTTGGTGACGAAGCAGTAACCTCCACGGCTTCTGGCAGGGCATATGGGGTTGAACTTTTATATCGCTCACGCGATGTTTTGGGCTTCAACACAATACTTGCATACACACTGGTTTGGAGTGATTCGGAGAATACCATACCTACACTTACAGGAAAATGGGTGCCAACTGCCTGGGACAATAGGCATATACTAACCCTTACTGCAACCCGTAGTTTTAACAAAGGTTGGGATTTTGGCTTTAAATGGCGGTACGTTGGAGGTTCGCCTTATACACCATGGGATCTGGAAACATCTTCCCAAATTCAGGCATGGGATGCTCAGGGAAGAGGATATTTGGACTATAGCAAGTTCAACACCCTTAGACTGGGTGCCTTTCACCAACTCGATGTTAGGGTAGACAAGATGTTTTATTTGAAAAACTGGACTCTCAACTTCTATATAGATGTACAAAATCTTTATGGATTTGCTGGCGATCAGCCTGATAGAATTATTGTTCAGGTTGATGATAGTGGTAACAGAGTGATTGAAAACGGCAGGTATGTGCTCGAAAACATACCTAGTTCAGGAAGTGGCACTATCCTGCCAACCGTTGGAATTATTGTGGAATTTTAAAAATTTTAATGTTAAAACATATAGTTATGAAATACATAACCTTAACAATACTGACCTTGAGTCTTCTTGCATCCTGTAAAACATCTCCTAAGGGTAAAATTGAAGAGAAACCCGAACAGGTAAGTACGCTTCCTTTCACGGAAGGACTTCCTATACGAATTGATTTTGAAAAAGGAAGTGAGTTCTATTATCCCTTAATAGTATTCTGGATTGAGGATATGGAGGGTAATTTTATAGAAACAATCTATGCATCACAATCCATTGCAACCGGAACATTCCGTTTTGGAGTTGCTCAAGGAGGAAAATGGACCGCTGGTGAGCGTCGTCGTCAAGCGGCTCTACCCTACTGGGGGCATAGAAGGGGTATAAAAGCCCCCGATGGACTTTACTTACCCACTCCTCAGAATCCTCTTCCCGATGCTATTACTGGAGCAACCCCAAAGTCAAATTTTGCTCTTAGAACATCTGTTAAACCTGATCTGAAGAGATTTAAAATATTCATGGAGATAAACCAAACATGGGACTGGAATCATCACTGGCATAACAATTTATACCCCGATGATGAGGAGTATAAAACTAGCTGCCAACCTGCTTTAGTTTACATGACTGAGGTTGACCTAAATTCAGATACGAAGGAGTTTGAATTGAATCCCATTGGGCATAGCCATCCTTCGGGAAAAACGGGTGAACTATTCTCCGATCTTAACACCTTTACAACCGCTCTCCAAATTGCTAAAAGGGTAATAGTTAAAGTGGTAGAACTTGATTAGCTTCGTTTTTTTTTGTATTTTTATGGCATGAAAACAACGAAAAACAAGCAGATTCTCATTGCTGGTGCAACAGGATTGATTGGCAGAGCCCTTACTAAATCACTTATCAACGAGGGATACAACGTAATGGTGCTAACCCGTTTCCCAAAAGTTGTTGACAATGAATTCCCCGAAAAGGTTAATTATATTGAATGGAATGGCATTTTCACAACCTGGCTTGTACGTGAAGTTGAAAAGAGTATTGCTGTAATAAACCTTGCTGGAGAGGGAATCGCCAATAAACGTTGGGGAAGAAAACGTAAGCTGAAACTCATTAAAAGCAGGTTGAGCAGTGCCAGGGCTCTTGCCAAAGCATGCAATTATGCCAAAAAGAAACCCGAGGTATTCATTCAGGCCTCTGCCATAGGTTACTACCCCTTCTCTTTAACCGAGGTATTCAATGAGGATTCTCCTTCAGGTAATTCATTTCTCTCAAACCTTTCAGTGGATTGGGAAGCTGTTGCTAGTCATGATATACCCAAAGAAATAAGGCTAGTAATTATTCGTACTGGTATAGTGCTTTCAAAACATGGAGGATTCTTACCAAAACTTGTATATCCCATTAAATTTTTGGTTGGGGGTTGGTTTGGCAACGGACAACAGGTAATGTCGTGGATTCATATTCAGGATGAAGTAAATGCAATACTCTTTCTAATGGAAAATTCCAATGCAAAAGGACCCTTCAACCTTGTTGCACCCAATCCTATATCGCAAAAAGAATTAGTACAAAAAATAGCTAGACGCCTTAAACGCCCTGCTTGTTTTGCCATCCCAAATCATATAACTAAAGCAATTTATGGGCAAATGGGTAAGGAATTGATGCTTTCAAGTCAAAATGTGGAACCCAAAAAACTTATTAATTCTGGTTTTTCATTCTCATTTCCAACCATTGATAGTGCAATTGAGAGCCTTCTTTAACCATAACCCTCAACCAACCTGAGAAGTTCTAATTAAATCCTTCGAACTTAACTAGCTTTTTTAATGTCAACATATTAATATTCCGAAATTTAACTCTGTTTATGAGTTTGGCTTCTATTTGAATAACCTCAAAATGACTATATTTGCATTATTAAGAATTACTATTCAGTAACCCATTCTCGAATAATAAAACTAAAATAAAAAATTTTGGGCTGCAACAATAGAATTTTGTACAATTAGTAATTATTGCCCTTATGAATTATATTGAAATATAGGTTATTATGGTTTATTATCCCGAAAAAATAGCACTTTCTGCAAAATCTTTGGTATTACTTCGTAAGTTGTTCAAGGAAAATCCCCGACTGCTCGAAATCTATAAAAAATCTGAAGCATCGAAGGAAGCAGAAAAAAAAGTGAAAGAATGGGCGCTGGAAGTAATCAGTGAAAATAAAGCAGCCCATAAGTTTTACTCTGGAACCGAAGGAGGAAGGCAAGGATTTGAAAAGTTAAGATGGAGGGATTTTGCTGCCATTCGCATCCTCGATTATATTGATAACTCGGGACGAGAATTTTCTAACCCCTATCGCGATGGTGAGAAAACGCTTAACGAACCCTTTAACCTACTGTGGTTAGGCATAAAAAAAGGGACTGGTGGAGCAAAACCGCTTTTCTTTGAGGACATGATTCAACTTTTTCGCCAGCTGAATGGCAAATCTGTCCAAAGTGTACCAACCAAAGTGGAACTTGAAGAATGGATGAATAGATGGCATAATGGGCTTGACCCCGAAATCATTAAAATAAGGGAAGAGAACAAGGAAAGGATTATCAGCATTCTAGTGGATAATATTCATAGCTGTGAAATTGGTGATACAAGATTTTGTTTCGAAGATGATTTAACGCATGAAGAAAAAATGAATAAAATGCGTGAATGGTGGAACGATCATAAATTTCATTTAAGATACGCTGTTCGAACACCCGTTCTACTTAACAAACTTCTTGATTATTCGCTCGATCTGGATACACAGAAATTATTAAATAAGGCTGAGCAAAAAGGGATCCCATTTTTTGTAAATCCCTACTATTTGTCGCTTCTCAACACCCACACACCCGATTTTACCGCTGGGTCGGATTTGGCCATCCGACATTACGTTATATACAGCAAACCCCTGATTGATCAGTTTGGTAACATCAGCGCATGGGAAAAGGAAGATCAGGTAAAACCTGGTAAACCCAATGCTGCTGGATGGCTCCTTCCCTCAAGCCGATGCGTTCACAGACGCTATCCTGAAGTTGCTATTCTTATCCCAGACACTATGGGCAGAGCATGCGGTGGATTATGCGTGTCGTGCCAAAGGATGTACGATTTTCAGCGGGGAAACCTCAACTTTAACCTCTCAAAGTTGAAGCCCAACGAAACATGGGAAGAAAAACTAAACCGTTTGCTCGAGTACTGGGAAAAAGACACTCAGCTAAGAGATGTCCTCATCACCGGAGGCGATGCATTGATGAGCCGAGACAAATCGCTTGAATCAATATTGGAAGCAGTTTACCAAATGGCAAAGCGAAAAGTTGAAGCCAATAAGCAGAGACCCGATGGCGAAAAGTACGCTGAAATTCAGCGCATTCGTCTTGGCACAAGACTTTTAGCATATCTTCCACAACGGGTAACTCCCGATTTAATAAAGATACTAGGTGATTTTAAGAAAAAGGCATCGGCCATTGGGGTTAAGCAGTTTGTTATACAAACCCATTTCGAATCGCCCATGGAGGTTACCCCTGAATCGAAGTTGGCGGTTGAAAGGCTAGTATCAATTGGTTGGACGGTTACAAACCAGCTGGTTTTCACCTCTGCAGCCTCTAGACGTGGACATACAGCCATGTTAAGAAAGGTTCTCAACGATATAGGCGTTATTACCTATTATACTTTTTCTGTTAAAGGGTACCTGGAAAATACCTTTAACTATGCCACCAACGCAAGGGCGGTTCAAGAGCAGGTGGAGGAAAAGGTGTATGGTACAATACCCGCCGAATACACCAAAGAGATCAAGCGATTCCCCCTTGAGGCTGAAAATATGGTGAAAAATCTCAAGGAATTAAGGGAAAAAGCAAACATCCCGTTTCTGGCCACCGATCGCAACGTGATAAACCTTCCTGGTGTTGGCAAGAGCTTAACCTTCCGAACCATTGGGATAACCCGTTGGGGAAGAAGAATTCTCGAGTTTGATCACGATCACACCCGATGGCATAGCCCTATCATCAATAAAATTGGAAAGGTTGTTATCATTGAATCAAAACCCATTGGCGAGTACCTTCATCAGCTAGAGGACATGGGGGAAAATGTAAAAGAATACGAAAGTGTATGGGGATACTCCATTGGCGAAACTGAATCACGTTTATCTATCTTTGAATACCCTGAACTTGGTTACAAAACTACCGAGAGAATGACCAATCTTGAGATTTAATTTACCCAAGATAATCTAATCCTCCGATGCTTTCAAAGTATTCTTATCAACGAACATAAGTTGCAATCACCGAACGAATAGCATTCTGGCATACCGGGCAAAAAGTTTTGGCTTCGTTGCTCTTCATACGACAATCGATAAATGGACGGTATAACCCTTTATGCATGTATCCTCCCCCTTCGAAAACCCCAACCTTGCCTGAAAACTCCTTGGTTGACGGGGTTGGTACAGGGGTATCCTTATCCATCATGTGCAGCCATTTACTTTTAAAATCAACCAGAGTGGTGAGATTGGGCTCCCATGGCTCAACATGAAGAGGATAAAAGTCTTGGTAAGCAACATCCGACGTGTAATACTCATCGCCTAAACCGGCTAAACCATGTCCAAACTCATGGATAAAAACAATGTTTGATATTTCATGGTCGGCAGTGGCCATGCTGTAATGGTTATAAATTCCACCGCCACCGTATTCGCTGGTATTAACCAGAATGTAAACCTGATCGCCGGGCACTAGGGCGGCAATATCCATAACCCGGTGAAACCGATTGGTAGTTAGATATCTATCAATACCAAAGGTATAAAACTCAGACTGAGTAGCTGTGATATTCCAGTAACCTGTTCCGGGGTTTGAAGGCCCAACACCATCAGATATCGATTCAACGGCCCAGATATTGATATCATCAGCAAATTCATTGAATGGGGGCTGGGTGAATAGAAAATCAGCAAAACGCTTTACATCAGCCTTAAACTTATCCATATCCTCTCTGGTGTAACCCTCAGCAATAAACGCAATATCGAGTTTGTGGCTATAGTGGCCATTGTCCACAATTTTTGAGCTTTGAATCGTTTCAGGTGCCCTGCGGTTGATGAAAATGCTGCTGGGATCTACCTCAAACTTGTATAGCTCAGCAAATTTTCCATCCTTATCTCTTGTTTTAAATGATACCTCAACCTTTTGTTTGGGGAATGGAATACGGGTAACCTGCTCGAAAGCTCTAGTTAAATATTTGGCTTCGGCAGTGGTTTGCCATTCTTGGAATAGAGTGCAAAAACCCAACGAGTAAATCAATGTCCCATTCTGCATTTCTGTCACCTCAACCCGATGGGTTCCCAAACCCAACCCATCGATTAACGATAGTGGAGAGCCGCTCCAGAAATACTCTTCTCGAATATCGTCAAGGAAAAAATGCTGTGTATTGGCATCTCCAGCAAGGAAATAATCAATCCTTAGGGCTTTATTATCAAACCATTGATCAAAATCAACTTGGGAATAGCAAGGAATAAAAACGATAAAAACAAACAGCCATAAAAAGAAAAATCTAGCCGATTTTTTCACTTTTTCTTTAAGAAATAACGTCATTACTAAAAATTAAAATGGGATCTAACATACAAACTTCTTATAAAACATAATTGCTAATCATCCAAGGTAACTCTTTAGCACTTTACAACGGGTAGTTTGTTTTAAGCGCTTAATTGCCTTTTCCTTAATCTGGCGAACTCGTTCACGGGTTAAGTCTAACTCCTCACCTATTTCTTCAAGGGTATGCGGATGCTTGCCGCTCAATCCGAAGTATAAACGCACTATGGTGGCTTCGCGATTTGTGAGGGTTAATAACGCCCTTTCTATTTCTTTCCGAAGACTATCATTAAGCAAACCCCTATCGGGAGGAAGTGACTCACTTGAAAGCAATACATCATATAGGTTACTTTCCTCGTCTTGTGAAAGGGGAGCATCCATGGATACATGCCGGTTCGAACTCCTCAATGCTTCCTTTATATCGTTTGGGGCTATCTCAAGTACTTCCGAAAGTTCCTCAACAGATGGTTCTCTCTCGTATCTTTGTTCTAACTCAACGAATGCCCTATTCACCTTATTTATGGATCCAATCTTGTTCAAAGGTAGTTTTACAATCCTCGATTGTTCAGCCAAAGCTTGAAGGATAGCTTGTCTAATCCACCAGACAGCGTAAGAAATGAATTTAAAACCTCTGGTTTCGTCAAACCGTTGGGCTGCTTTTATCAAACCCAAGTTTCCCTCATTTATCAAATCTGGAAGACTTAAACCTTGATTCTGATATTGTTTAGCCACAGAAACCACAAATCTAAGGTTCGCTTTAACCATGTGGTTTAACGCTTCTTGATCACCCTCCTTTAACTTTCTGGCTAGGTTAACCTCTTCGTCGGTAGTTAAAAGATCAACCTTTCCAATCTCGTGTAGATACTTGTCAAGCGAAACGGTTTCACGGTTTGTTACTTGCTTTATGATCTTTAGTTGCCTCATTACCTAAAATCATAAAAAAATTTGCGCTGAATATATACATTAATAGAAATAAAATGATATATAAATCACTTTTTTTTGTGTATTTTTAAAGCAATACCTGTTATTATGTTGTTATACTGTAAAATAGATAATAAGATACAGTATTTTCTATATGACTCTCATTAATTAATACAATTCGTATACAAGTTATTGATTTTCTTTGTTTTTATGTTTTTTCAATGCCATAAGAAGCAACATCAATTTCTTATAAATACTATTAAATGAAAATTTTGTTTCTCTTAATATATGAAAATTAAAAGGTTAGACATTGTTCTTATACTATACCGCTGACATTCTGTCGCTTACGCAATACTCCTAGATTTTTTGTGCTATATATTTATTTTTTTGCTGTTTTTTTTAGGTATTAATTGTAGAAATGGTTATAATTGCAAAAATATCCCACTATTTTTTTCTTTCGCATAATTCCTTTAAATACAAAAGGTTATATATCATTTCTCATTTGTTTTCAATTTTTTTTTACAATATTTATTTACTACAATCACCATAAAACTTTATGTACGACATTCTAGAGCTTAACAAAAAGCTTCTCCCTGAACTCAAGGAGATTGCTAAGAATATGAATATTAAGCGGATAGAATCACTGCGAAAGCAGGATCTAGTATACCGCATCCTTGATCAGCAGGCTATTGATGCCTCGGAAAAGGAAACTCAAAAAAATAAACCCAGAGATTTTGATCGTAAGGGTAAAAAACCTGAAAAAAAGGCATTCCAAAAACCCAGCCCTTCTGAAAAACCCCCAATGGTTGAACCCGAAAAAAAGGAGGAGGCTCATCGTCCCATCCCGGTCAATGAGAGGAGCAAGCGTAAACGGTTTACCCGCAAAAAGAAGGATGGTGGATTTGATTCAACCCAAACCAAAATTTTCACGAACGAGGTATCTGAAGAAAAGATATTACCCCTTGAAGATATCGACAAAACCTTTATGTACGAAGAACCTGAACCAGATATACTACAGGATATTCCTCAAATCGGTAAGGAAGACATAGAATCCATTCCAAGTGCAGAGGAAGGTATTAATCCTACTGAAACACCAAAACAAGAAGATTTACCTATTCCCCAGAGCAAGGGTGACAACCAGTTCCGTCAAGGTCAACGCGATCAGCATCATAAAAAAGGGTTCGAAAAGCGTAATGGCGAGCGTTTCGACTTCGATGGAATTGTAAACACCACCGGTGTTCTTGAAATCATGTCCGATGGATACGGTTTTCTCCGTTCTTCGGATTACAACTACCTCAGCTCACCCGACGATGTATACGTATCGCAATCGCAGATAAAACTTTTTGGACTTAAAACGGGTGATACTGTTACAGGGTCAATTCGTCCTCCCAAGGAAAATGAAAAGTATTTCCCTCTGATCAAGGTTATGGAGATAAACGGGAGAAGTCCAGATTATATCCGCGATCGCATTCCCTTTGACTTTTTAACACCGCTCTTTCCTAACGAAAAGTTTACGCTTCTCGGGAATGGACAAAATAACCTGTCGGCTAGAGTGGTTGACATGTTTAGCCCCATAGGCAAAGGGCAAAGAGGGCTTATTGTAGCACAACCAAAGACAGGTAAAACAATTCTCTTAAAGGATATTGCCAACTCCATATCAGCCAACCACCCAGAAGTTTACATGATTGTTTTACTTATCGATGAGCGTCCAGAGGAGGTAACCGATATGGCACGCAGCGTAAACGCTGAGGTTGTGTCGTCAACATTTGATGAACCCGCCGAAAGGCATGTTCGCGTTGCAAACATTGTCCTTGAAAAGGCAAAACGATTGGTGGAGTGTGGACATGATGTAGTGATCCTACTCGATTCAATTACACGTCTTGCCCGTGCCTTCAACACCGTTCAACCAGCATCAGGAAAGGTGCTTTCGGGTGGTGTTGATGCAAATGCACTCCATAAGCCCAAGCGTTTTTTTGGTGCAGCACGTAAGATCGAGAATGGTGGTTCACTCACAATTCTGGCAACCGCTCTTATCGACACCGGTAGCAAAATGGATGAGGTAATTTTTGAGGAATTTAAGGGTACAGGTAACATGGAGCTACAACTCGACAGGAAACTATCGAACAAGCGAGTTTACCCTTCAGTTGATATCACTGCATCCAGTACACGTAGAGAAGATCTTCTTCTTGATAAGGATACTCTGAATAAAATCTGGATTCTTCGCAACTACTTGGTTGATATGACTTCTGTAGAAGCAATGGAGTTCCTTCGCGATAGATTGGTAAAAACCCAAACCAACGAAGAGTTCTTGATGTCGATGAATAGCGATATTTAGGAGTTAGAAGACGAAAGACCGAAGACGGAAGACGGAAGTTTTAAGTTAAAAAAACTTCGGTCTTCCGTCTTCGGTCTTCTAACTTTGTTGTATCTTTGCAGGGCTAATCCGGGGCTGACTTTGGTTTTGACAGCAAGATGAATGGATTGGTAAGCATGTCGAGCGTTGGGAAGCTGGCTCGTTAATCCCAGGACTCAGACCGATAAACGGCAACAATAATTCTTACGCACTCGCTGCCTAGAATGTGCCAAGCACTTCAGGCTTAATCCAGCCGCCCAGGTGCGGTAGGACGAGTAGTCTCGCGGAGGGCATCGCCCGTTGGCACTCCGAATCGAGGCTTCAAACCAAACGGGATAGCCACAGGATGCTCCCCGGTTCCCATGGCGAAAATTTTGGGGATAAGGTTTAGGTTGGTCTCTTTCCACCTGCCTAAGCTCGAAAAACAAGGAAGGATAAGCATGTAGAAAGCCTTTTGGTTCCTTGTTTGGACGAGGGTTCGACCCCCTCCAGCTCCACAAAAAAAACTCCTCAAGATGAAATTCTTAAGGAGTTTTTTATACCCGAAAGAGCATGATCTGCGTTAATATTGAATATCTTATACCCGAAAAGGTATAATTTGAAAATCAAAAAAAAATTTACCCCAATAAGTTCGCCATCTTTTTGGCAATAAAGCGGTTGGCAAATTTTGGATTTAAGCGATAGATAAAGTCCATAAACTTAGCGTCTTTCCCAACACATGCTCTATACTTGTTCCTCTCCATGGCATCAATAATTTTAGCTGCTGCTTCGGTTGCTGGCATGAGTTTCATGCTCGACTTCTTTCCAGCCACTTCCGTGCTTCTCGAAAATTTAATCCCCGAATTTGATGCAATATTTGTGGCTATTGCCCCCGGAAAAACGAGGGTTACGTTTACACTAGTACTTGACAACTCAGCATACAGACCTTCGGTTAGCAACTTTACTGCCGACTTTGCTGCACCGTAAATGCTCTGCCCGGGAACAGGCAGAAATCCTCCCATGCTCGAAACATTAACAATGTGCCCCTCGGGCTGCTTTAACAGATGGGGAAGAAAAGCTTTGATCATGTAAAGAGTTCCGTAGAAATTTATGTCAAGTACTCTGTCAATGGTTTCGTAATCTAGGTCGTTCACCCTAATAAAGGGCTGAATAATCCCAGCATTGTTTATAATACCATCAACGCGACCATGCTTGGCAATAACCTGTTCGGGAAGACTATAAACTGCCGCCTTATCAGTAATATTCACTTTATGTATTGAAATCTTATCACTGTTATCACCGGCAAGTTCGACAGTTTCCTTGAGTGCTGTATCGTTTATATCGACTACTGCCACCCTTGCTCCTCTTTTTATGAGTTCAAGTGCCAACTCTCTGCCAATACCGCTTCCGCCTCCTGTAATTACTATGACTTTATTAATTGGCTTCATACTGTACAAGTTTAAAATTAAACCCAAGAAAATTATATGCATTTTTTACTTGTTATTGTTAAACAACTAATCCATTAATATGTTGAATTTGTATAATGTTAATTCGTTAAAATCTCAATGAATTAATAGATAAATTTGCTCACCAATTCTATCGTTGCTAAAACTAAGCATTAAATTTGCCTGCAGATAAACGTTTATAAAATAACGGGTTATAAATGGAAAAAACAGTATTTATAATATCCCAAATGGACTGCCCCTCAGAAGAAAACCTTATCCGAATAAAACTCAACGGTATTTCAGGGCTTAAAAATCTCGACTTTGATATTCCCAATCGGAAGCTTACCGTTTACCACGAAGGGCAAATTGATCTGATTGAGAAGTCTATTTCTGAACTGAATTTAGGCGAGAAGAAGCTCTCATCTGAGCAAACCCTTCAAACCGAATTTGTAGAAAATAGAATGCAAAAGCAAATTCTCTGGACTATTCTCGCAATCAACTTCGCTTTCTTCCTTATTGAAATGACAACGGGGTTAATATCCAAATCGATGGGACTTGTTGCAGACAGCCTGGATATGCTAGCCGATGCATTTGTTTATGGGATAAGCCTTTTTGCAGTTGGCAAAACTTTATCAATAAAAAAACGCATTGCTACAACAGCTGGATACTTTCAAATACTCCTTGCAGTTATTGGTTTTATTGAGGTGTTGAGACGTTTCTTTGGAGAAGAAAAATTTCCTGACTTCTTAACGATGATCATCGTTTCGGTTTTAGCCCTTATAGCCAATGGTTTCTGCTTATACCTACTGCAAAAATCGAAAGGGAAAGAAGAGGTTCACATGAAAGCCAGCTTAATTTTCACATCAAATGATGTTATTATCAATTTTGGGGTGATTGCTGCCGGAATTTTGGTGTATTGGTTAAATTCAAGCACACCAGACTTGGTTATTGGTACTATCGTTTTTATTTTTGTAATTCAAGGTGCCATAAGAATTTTAAAACTTGGAAATGAAAAAAAAAGAGATATCACCAACAAATGATAATTTAATGGAGCTAACCGAACTAGGGTACAACGATAATTTTGAATATTTCCGAAAGGAAAACAACCTTAGCAGCTTTGAAATTGGCAGGGTTATAGCCGAGCATAAAGAGCGTTACATTATTAAAACTACCAGTGGCGAGTATGAAGCCGAAATTACCGGTAATATGCGCTTTACTGCAACAACCCGTGAAGACTTTCCTGCTGTTGGCGATTGGGTTTCGATGGCTACCTACGAATCCGGTTTTGCAATAATTCACAGAATCCTTCCCCGTTTCTCCTTAATTAAAAGACAAGCCGTCGGGCAGTTTGGTGAGATTCAAATAATTGCCACAAATATAGACTTTGCCCTCTTAGTCCAAGCTGTCGACAGGGATTTCAATATCAACCGGCTGGAGAGGTACCTTACCCTTTGCCACTCATCCAAAGTGAAGCCCATAATTGTGCTTACAAAAACTGATTTGATTGACGATCAAAGGATTTCGGAAATAATTGGCAGCCTTAAGCAACGGATTGATAATATTCCTGTGGTTGCTATTAGCAACCAAACTCAATATGGGTACGAAGAGCTATATAGGTTTATCGAAAAGGGTAAAACCTACTGCTTGCTTGGCTCTTCGGGGGTTGGTAAATCCACACTGCTGAACAAACTCTCGGGACGAATCGTAATGAGAACCGATGCCGTTAGCCAGAGCACCCTTAAGGGACGACACGTAACCAGTCACAGAGAGCTAATAATCCTCGAAAGTGGTGGAATCCTTATTGATAATCCAGGGATGCGAGAAGTTGGAATTGCTGACACTAGCAGCGGGTTAGAAACCACCTTTGATAAAATTGTTGACCTTTCGAAAAAATGTAAATTTAAAGACTGCACTCACACCAGCGAGATTGGCTGCTCAGTAATAGAGGCTCTTGAAAATGGCGAACTGGACAGAAGTTCCTACGAGAATTACATGAAAATGGAAAGGGAGAAAGTTCATTTTGAGTCGTCGATTGCTGAAAAACGAAAAAAAGATAAGGTTTTTGGAAAAATTCTCAAGGATTACAATAAGAAGAACATAAAAGATAAAAATTACTAAGAATAACTGATTCTACTAACACCCTAACGTAAAGAGCCCAAAACCTTTCCTTTGAATCCATTCAATCTTTTCACTACATTTGCCTAATTTTGATTTAGTTGAACCAATATTCTGTTTTAACTTTTGAAATAATGAAAGTATATATAAACCAGCTTTGCGAAATGCTAAAAAATAGATATAAGCAAGGAAATGCCTGTAAAATTGAAAGTAAATGAGACAATTGGGTGCTGCGGAATTGACTGTGGGTTGTGCCCGCGATACCATACTAAGGGAGATTCTGCATGCCCTGGGTGTGGGGGAAAGAACTTTAATGAAAAACATCCATCGTGCGGATGTCTTAACTGCTGCACAATAAAAAATGGGTTTGAGGTTTGCAGCTACTGCAATGAATATCCGTGTAACAGATTTGATGCAGAACGACAAGGGTATGATTCGTTTGTAACCCATAGAAAGATATTCCATAATCTTGATCTGATTAAGAATAGTGGAATAGAACTTTTTATAGCTCAACAAAAAATAAGAATGAAGATTCTACTAGATTTTTTAAAAAAATATGATGAAGGACGTTCCAAAAGTTTTTTTTGTCTATGTTGTGCCTTGCTACCATTGGATAAATTAGTTGAAGCTCAAGAATTTGCAGAAAGTTTTAATGGCACAATTGATATAAGAGAGAAAAACAAGCAACTCAAGAATAATCTGCAAAAAATTGCTAATAATCTAGGTATTGTTTTAAAACTGAATAGAAAATCATAGAAACTTCATGTAGTACTCTATCATTCCCCCTTTAAAAAAAATTGTTTTTTTCCTGAATAAAAATTTGGCCTTCTTATTCAGGAATAGTGTAGAAAAACTACTACTTTTCTTACCTTTATTGTTGAAATATGAATATAATCTCTTTACCAAAGTTACATGAGAATATACCTTGACTATAACGCCACAACCCCCATAGACAGTGAGGTAGTAAATACTATGCAACCTTATCTGAAGGAATACTTTGGAAATCCATCGAGCGCTCATAGCTATGGCTCCGAAACCAAAAAAGCTATTGAAAATGCTCGCAAGCAGGTTGCAGCCCTTATTAACTGCAAGCCAAACGAGGTAATCTTCACAAGTGGGGGCACCGAATCGAATAACTATGCCATCAAAGGGTTTGCATTTGCCAATGAGAAAAGGGGAAGGCATATTATAACCTCAACCATTGAGCATCCTGCGGTAATTGAGGTTTGCAAGTACTTGGAAAGCAAAGGATTTAACATAACATACGTTTCTGTTGATGAGTTTGGATTGGTTCGGCTGGATGAGCTGGAAAAGGCCTTTACGCCACAAACCATCCTAATCTCCATTATGCATGCCAACAACGAAATAGGCACAATTCAGCCCATTTCGGAGATTGCCAAAATTGCTCGTAAATACAACGTCGCATTCCATACCGATGCTGCGCAATCTGTCGGTAAGTATCCCGTAGATGTCAGAGAAATGGGAGTTGACATGCTGTCCATTGCAGGGCATAAGCTCTATGCCCCCAAGGGCATTGGAGCTTTGTACATCAGGGAGGGGTTAACCCTGGAAAAGCTTATCCATGGGGCCGATCATGAGCAGAATAAACGGGCAGGAACCGAAAATGTTCTCGAAATAGTGGGCTTGGGCAAAGCCTGCGAGATCGCCCACCGCGATCAGACAAAAAATATGGAGCATATGTTAAAAATGAGGGATTTGCTCCACAATCAGCTTTTAGAAAGAGTTCCTGATATCAAGCTAAACGGTCATCCAAAGCTACGACTTCCTAATACGCTTAGCCTTAGCTTCAAAGGGATTGAGGCCAATATCCTACTCAACGAAATGGAGGTTAAGGGAATTGCCGCATCGGCCGGAGCTGCCTGCCACACCGATTCCATTGACGTTTCGCCTGTACTAACGGCAATTAAACTGAGCACCGATTTCGCAATGGGAACCATTCGGTTTTCGGTGGGACGATACACAACTGTAGACGAGGTAAAAAAAGCATCAGAAATTATCGCAGATATTGCAAAAAGGCTTAGACCAACAGAAACCTCCGCTGTACCAGAATTCAATGCTAGAAGTGAAGATATTCAGCTCACAAAATATACACAGGGGCTGGGATGCGCATGTAAGCTACGCCCACAAGAACTGGAAAAAATCCTAAAGGATATTCCCATTATAATTGATCCAAATATCTTGATCGATACCCAAAATTCAGACGATGCAGCTGTTTACAAAATCAACGAGACAACGGCACTCGTGCAAACCGTGGATTTCTTTACTCCCATCGTTGACGATCCCTACGATTTTGGGGCAATTGCCGCCGCTAATGCTCTAAGCGATATCTATGCTATGGGGGCCAAACCCCTGTTTGCACTGAATATTGTTGGTTTTCCATCCAACAGGCTTCCCATGGAGGTGCTCAGGGATATCCTCAGGGGTGCCTCTGATAAGGCCCAGGAAGCAGGAATTTCAATTCTGGGTGGCCACACCATTGACGATCCTGAACCCAAGTACGGCATGGTGGTTAGTGGCGTTGTTCATCCTAATAAGATATGGACCAATTCCGGAGCCAAAACGAAGGATGCCATAGTACTAACTAAATCAATTGGTACAGGAATTCTTACAACCGCCATGAAACGTGGCTTGTTAAATCAGCAAACAAAAGAAGAAGCCATAAGATCCATGTCGGAACTAAACAAAAAGGCTGCTGATATTCTGGCAAAATTCACAGTGCATGCCTGCACTGATATTACGGGATTTGGGCTAATTGGCCATTTAAGCGAGGTTACTGTTGCCAGCAAGGTTGATGTTGAAATCTTTGCAGGAAAAGTTCCTGTTTTCGACGAAACTGAGAACCTTGCAGCGGCCAATGTCATTCCGGGTGGCTCAACAAACAACTTGATCCACTTTTCAAATCATGTGAGCTGGGATAAAAGTATATCTGCCATCAAGCAAATAATCCTATGCGATGCCCAAACCTCTGGCGGATTGCTTTTCTGCATTCCTGATTGTGAAAAAGATGATGTAATTCTTGCACTAACAAAGGATGGCATTCTTCATGCCACCCATATTGGTAACTGCCTTAAAAAAGGGGATGGTATGATTTACGTTAAAAATTGAGCGTACTTCGATTCAACCATGAGGTTAAACTTGTGCTGAATGAAGTAAAGGTTTGGATAACAAAACTTAACGTATTTCCCTTTTGATTTACTCCTCGAGTAATTTTTTTATCAAAGCAATCATCTCATCGAATTCATCCCTATCGAAGAGCCGGGTTAAAAAAACTATTTTGCCATCTTTACCAACAATAACATTGCGGGTAACTCCCGCATCCTTCCTGGCGTACAGGGTAAAAATCTCCGATTCAGGATCGGGAGCCAAGGGGTATGATATTTCCATTTTTTTGGCAAATTCAATGGCAGTTTCCATTGTTTCCTTCCTATCGATACCAATCAGCACGAGCCCTTTCTCCTTTAAGGGCTGCCAAATTTCGCTCTCGATATGCGGCATCTCCTTGCGGCAAACACTACACCAACTGGCTGTGAATTGGAGCATCACAACTTTACCCCTGTTTTCAGCAAGTTTAAAGGTTGCTCCATCGGTTAGGATCGCTGTAAAATCAGGTGCCATATTCCCTACCTTCACTATGTAACCCCTGTCCTTGTCCTCTGCATTACTTTTTTGTCCTGAACAGGATAAAACCAATGTTGTCATTAGCAGAAACGAAGAAAAGAAAATGAACTTTTTCATTGATAATTGATGTTTTGTAAGTTGGAATTTGAAAGATTTCTTTTTACTCTGCGATATTTAATTTTTTTAAAAAATTACCTCTTCCATGCCCTAAGCATATGCCTTTTACCTGGGGGACCTTGTAATCTATCGAGGATAAAACCTGCATCCTTTAGGGCATTCTTAACAATACCCTTCACAGAGTAGGTTACCAGAAGTCCACCATTATGTAAACTTTTATAAAGCATCCTAAACCTCTCGGTTTGCCACATTTCTGGTTGATCGTCGGGGGCAAAGGCATCGAAGTAGATTAGGTGGTACTTCATTGTGGGGTGCCACTTCGTAAAATCGCATTGTTGTTTATGGATTGTAAATCCAGGTAAAAGATCCTTTGTTTGATTCCATGGCATACGGCATAACAACTTCCATAGGGCTGATGTCTCTTCGGGTAGAATTGATCCATAATTAAGCATGGCATACTCTTCTTCTGTCAATGGAAAAAGTTCAAGACCATAGTAACTCCCTTCCAGGGTTTTACTTTTTACCACTGCTGCGGTAAGGGCAGCATTTAGCCCAGTGCCAAATCCCACCTCAAGGATATCTATCTTTTTAAAAGGAAGCGCTTTTAACCCGTACTTAATGAATATGTGTTCCGACTCGGTTAGTGCACCGTTGATGGAATGATAATGCGCTCCGAATTGCAGGGATCGAAGAGTTGATGAACCATCTGCTGTAAGGTATGGTGTGGAGTGTATGCCATTCATGGTTACAAAAATAATCAGTGAAATGGTATTTTGCTCTTAAAAAGCTTATTTTTAAGGTTTGATTTAAGAAAAAATGCGACTTGATGTTTTCCTGGTAAAGAAAGATTTCTTCTCCTCAAGGGAGTTGGCAAAAACCAATATAAAGAGAGGCAACGTCTGGGTTAATGGAGTAATTTCAACGAAGCCATCGCTTGAGGTTTGCGAGGATGTTAGCATAGCGCTCAAAACGGAGAATATCATTCCTTATGTTAGCCGAGGAGGATTAAAACTCGAAAAGGCGTTGAAGGAGTTTGAAATTAGCTGCAAGGATTACGATGTTCTGGATATAGGCGCATCAACAGGGGGATTTACGGACTGTGTGCTAAAGCATGGTGCCCGAAGGGTTTTCGCGGTGGATGTTGGAACTGGTCAGCTCTCGCCCACCCTCAAGAATGATCAAAGAGTAATTTCCATTGAAAACATTCATATAAAAGATCTTACCAGCAATCATTTAAATTCAGTGCTATTCCATCTCATCGTGGCTGATCTATCATTCATATCCCTAACTAAAGTGCTAGAGTTTTTACCGAAATTCCTACTACCCATTGGTAAAGCAATTGTGCTGATCAAGCCACAATTCGAGGTAGGAACAAACCTCATTGGAAAGGGGGGAATTGTGAAGAATTCTAAAGCCCACGAAATGGCCATTGCTAATGTTTTTAACGCTGCTCTGAAAAATGGGCTTTCACTCAGCAAAATAACTCGTTCACCCATTCAGGACGATAGGAAGAACGTTGAATTTCTAGCCCTATTGGAGCAGAATCCAATGGATGAAAGAAAACTTGAAAGTTTTATAAAATTAGCATTAAACAAGCAATAGACTATTAACCTGATAGTTATGAAAAAAACACTGATCAGCATCAAATTTTTTGGCATTCTTATGCTTTTTGCCACTTTTACCCATGCACAATTCTCCATCGATGGTCAATTTCGTACCCGAGCAGAGTATCGAGATGGATACCGCTTGCTGGCTACGGAAAGTACTTATGGTGTTCCCATTGTACTTCAACGAAGTAGGTTAATGCTAAGCTATAAAGAGGATAAACTTTCGTTCATGATCAGCGGGCAGGATGCCCGTGTCTGGGGGCAAAACGATCAGCAAATGCCTGATAATACAACTCACATCCATGAAGCATGGGCAATGTGGAACTTCCTCCCAAATTTTAACCTGAAACTAGGTCGACAAGAGTTGAAATATGATGACCAGCGGATTATTGCAGCTCGTAATTTTAGCCTTACGGGAATTACCTACGATGCGGCATTACTTTCTTACGATAATTACAATACTAATACCTCATTACACCTTGGAGGTATGATCAATAATAACGAACAATGGGTATTTCTCACGAATTATATTGGAGAACTTCCAAAATACATGATCTTTCTATGGGGTTCGAAAACCTTCAATGACATGATCACAGTGAATGCCATTAATTTCTTCGATTTAAAGCAACGGCAGCAACCCTTTGTGTTCGATCCCAATATTATGTATGGACGAAATACAATTGGAATGAACACCATTTTATCCTCAAACGAAAGTTTCGGTGGACGAATTGGTGGGTATTACCAGTTTGGTAGTACATGGGTTAACCTTTGGCCTTTGGCCAACAATAATGTAGATATTAGTGCATACTCAATCAATGCAAATATATGGACAAAGGCATCCGAAGAGCTTAAACTCTCGCTAACCTTTGATCTCTACTCAGGTCATGATTGGTCAAAGTCCTCTGGTAAGTTTACTTCCTTCAACAGGCTTATGGCTGCAGGGCATGCACATCTAGGTTACATGGACTACTTTACCACAATGCAGCTTATTGAGGTTGAAGGAGCTGGTATAATTGACTTTTCCCTTGAAGCGGAGTACAATTTCAATGATAAGGCAAATATTCATGCTTTAATTCACAACCTTTCTTTACATAAACCATATATACCTGCAATTAACGCTGTGGGATACGAAGAGCTTGATAGAAGGCTTGGAACAGAAGTTGACTTTATATTCAACTATAGAGTTTCAAGAGATATAGCCATTCAAACCGCATGGATGTTTATGCTACCCACAGAAAGCCTTGAAGTTTTCAAAGGGACTAATTCCGAATTCTCTCACTATGGGTATGTTTCATTCCTGTTTACCCCAAACTTTTTTAGGTATTCAAAACCAGAGCCACAACCCTAAACAACTGAACATTTTGCAGAATTGTTTGTTATAAAACTAAATATTCGAAAATAAAAATGTTTCAAGACATTCTTGCATTACTAACAGTTGTCATTGCTGTTTTCTACACGTTTTGGAGTTTTTTTAGGATTATATACCCATCAAAAAATCAGCAAAACTCCATGTGCCAAGGATGCATTAGGGGTAGTTGTAAAGTCAATGAAATGAGAAGCCGTTCGATTAAATAAAAAATGCATTTATATTTGCAGAATGAAAAATGCTAAGATCATATTCTCTGTTTTGCTTGCCATGTACATGCTTCTAGCAATGGGAGGTCTTAGTTTATATAATCATCTTTGCAGCTGCAAAGGAAAGCTTATTACATCTGTTCTGATCGATAAAAGCTGTTGCCAGGATTTACCGGAACACAACGCATGCCATTCTGATTCCCACCATAAATCTTGCGAGGATAACACATGCGACAATTGCGATTGTAAAACACAAATAGAAATACTGAAGGTAGATAACTCGATACCAACCGAACAAACTGCCAACTTCATTAAGGTTTTTCAGCAAATTCTCTTCAACAATATATTCACTAATGTTCACTTTGAGTTCTCTCAGGATATAAAACCCTTCTTCATTAGCGAAAGAAAACCACCTCCACTCACAGGTAAGATTATAGTTATTCTTCATCAAAGTTTAAAGATTCCGCCACATATTTCATAGCTAGTTCATATAGGGGTTAAAGCCTTAAGAAAATTTTGGCTTTTCAATAATTTGACCTACCCCTGTAAAATCAAGTTTTACCTATAAATCATACAGCTATGAAAGCACAAATCATATTAATTCTAATAATTGTCCTTTTTCCCTTTTTTGGCCTAAGTCAAACAGTTGAAGGGCATATTTCGGAAAAGGACAGCGAGAGTAATGTATCGCCATTAGCTGGCGCAAATGTATACTGGGAGGGTACAACTCTCGGAACAGTAACTGACAATGATGGGTACTTTACTATCAACCGCCCAAAAGGAGCCACTATTTTGGTAATCAGCTTTGTTGGCTATGAGCCCGATACAATTACCATTGCTCCAAACCAAACACATGTACACCACACTGTTAGCAGAATAATAGCAATGGAAGGTGTTGTGGTTGAAGGTATGGCTCCTGGTGCACATTTCGATAGGTTAAGCCCAATTCATACCCAACACATAACCAAACACGAGCTGAAACGTGCTGCCTGCTGCAACCTGTCGGAAAGTTTCGACACCAACGCCTCTGTGGACGTATCGTACAGCGATGCGGTTACCGGTGCAAAGCAGATACAGCTTCTTGGGTTGGCAGGCGTTTACAGCCAGATTCAGGTTGAAAACATCCCTGCGCTAAGGGGATTGGCTACAACCTTTGGATTAAATTACGTACCGGGTTCATGGATGGAATCCATTCAGATATCCAAAGGGACAGCATCGGTTGCCAATGGTTACGAAAGCATCACTGGGCAGATCAACGTGGAGTATAAGAAGCCCTGGGAAGAGGAGAAGTTCTTTGTGAATGGCTATGCCAACAGCCTGGGAATGGCCGAGGTGAATACCAACCTAAGCTTCGATATCACGCCAAATATCACCACCATGTTGCTAGCACATGCCGAGAACATGAGCATGGAGGTTGACCATAACCACGATTCGTTCCTCAACCATCCTCTGGTTAAGCAGTACCATTTTCTTAACCGGTGGAAGATACAAGGTGAGCATTATGAGTCGCAGGTGGGTTTTCGCCTTCTGGATGAGGAAAGGGCTGCCGGCCAGATAACAAATGGGCAAATAGCCAACCCCTTTGGGATTGATATTGACACCCGGCAGTATGAAGGTTTCTTTAAGGGAGGCTATATCTTTCACAGGCCAAATACAACCCTTGGGCTCATAACCTCGCTAAGCCAGCACGAGCAGAAATCGATATTCGGGCCAAACCTTTACAATGGCCTTCAGAAGAATTTCTACTCAAATCTGGTTTTCATAACCTATATAGGACGTACTAACCATAGCGTAAAAACGGGGTTAAGCTTTAACTACGACAGCTACGAGGAGAATTTGAATTCTATCAATTTCGATAGGAACGAGGTTGTCCCTGGTGCTTACATGGAGTACACCTACAAGTGGCTTGAGGATCTTAACCTGATGGCAGGGGCAAGGCTCGATCATCATAATTTGTTTGGCAACCTATTCACTCCTAGGTTTCATTTTCGATATCAGCCCATTAAACAGCTAACCCTAAGGGCAAGCGCTGGAAAAGGGTATCGAAGTCCCAATATACTGGCAGAGAACATGTATTTGCTTGCCAGCTCGCGGAATATGGTTTTTATCGAGGATATTGAAATGGAAGAGGCCTGGAATTTTGGGATTAACATAACCCAACGCTACATGCTCTGGGATAAAGAGCTGACAATAAGTGCCGATTACTACAGGACCAACTTTATCAATCAGCTCATTGTGGATATGGATCAGGATCCAAGCAATGTTTACTTCTATAACCTTGATGGAAAATCATTCTCCAATAGCTATCAGCTTGAAACAAGCTATTCACCCATCGAAAGACTTGATGTAACATTAGCCTACCGGTTAAACGATGTGCGTAGCACCATTAACAATGTGCTTATTGAGAAGCCTTTAGATAGCCGTTATAAAGCTTTTGTGTCCACAAGCTATAAAACCAGGCTGCGGAAATGGCAATTCGATTACACTGTGCATTTAAACGGAGGAGGTAGATTACCTAGTACAAGCCATCTTCCCGAAGAGCTGCAGAGAGGTGATACATTCCCGGCATTTTTTACTATGAATGCTCAGATATCTAAGTACTTCAGGCATTGGGATGCCTATATCGGGGTTGAGAACTTAACGGGTTTCACTCAAAAAAATCCAATTATCTCAGCTGATAATCCGTATAGCCCATTTTTCGATGCATCTATGGTGTGGGGCCCGCTTACAAGGCAAAAAATTTACGTTGGATTTAGGTATGCATTAACAAGATAATTTGTAGAACAATGAAAACAATAGAGCTGAAAATACCGAATTTGCAATGTATGGGCTGTGTTAACGCTACAAACAACAGCCTTACCAAGCTGGTTGGGGTGATAAGCGTTAACACGAACCTATCATCCAAAACAGTTACTGTAAAATACAATGAAAACACAATAACTGTGAATCAAATTACAAAAACGTTAGTGTCCATTGGCTATCCGGTGGAAAAATAATTTCAATGTTAAATAACCCAAAAAACAAAAAAAATGAAAACAATGAAAGCAATTGCATCAGCAGCATTTACTTTGCTGATTATTTCAAGCCTAACGCATGAGGTAAAGGCACAAAAAAGCAAAGACGAAAAGACAGTAGTAATTGAGGCATCAATGGATTGCAACTCGTGCAAGGCCAAGATTGAGAAGAATATCGCCTTTGAAAAAGGTGTAAAAGATTTAAAGGTAAACCTCGAAACCAAGCAAGTAACTATTCGTTACCAGGAGGACAAGAATAGCGATGAAAGCCTGGTGAAAGCCATTGAGAAATTAGGTTTTACCGCTAAAATTGTTGATCAAAATACCACAAAGGATTGTGATACAAAAACCCAGGTGTGCCCCAAAAAGGGTGATGGATGTACTGGAAAAAAGGGTTGAAATTCAAACTCGTTTGTGCACATAATTTAAAAAACAAAACACTAATTTTCCCTTCTCAGAAGAAAATTATGATTTAATGGGAAACTGTTTAAATCTTGAATAATGAATACTTTACAGTAAGAAAAAAAGAGGTCTCACTTCGATTGAGATTACAATCCTGCTTGTTTTATGATTAAAAGAGGTTGAAGGAAATTCAGCTACTGAAACAAAACCTTACTAATCGTATTTTGAATAGAAACAGAAAAAAATCGCCCGAAAAGTCGGGCGATTTTTTATTTCAATCCCTTGCTAACGAATGTGGGATAAATATCATCCTTTACCCATTTAAAATCAGGTGCTATGTTAAGTATATGCCTATAGGTGGCCAGAGCCTTTTGGTTTTGATTCGATTTTTCGTAGGCTAGTGCCAACTGAGTAATAGTATTCAGGTACAACCACGACTGAGGGTAAATACCATTATTCTGATTCTCAAAGGTTGCAATGGCTCTGAGGTAGAATTTTATTGCCATTTCGGTATCTCCTCCAAACATTTTTGGGGCATAGTGTAACGAGTTTCCCTTTTCGATCAGTACCTGCGGAGAGTCTTTTCTTTTACTGTAAGCTTCATCAATCAAACTAATACTTTTTGGTCCAAGAAAGGGTGCCTTATAAGGACTTAGAGCTATATGGAAAGCTAAAAGCGAAGCTTTAATGGCCAAGGCATCAGCATTTTGGGGCTGTAATTGCAGAATAACATCCACATTCTTCTCTGCCTTACTTAAATAATCCTTAGCAGTACGGTTATCATTTAAACCAATCAGGTAACCAATATACCCATACTGAATTTCAACAATTCTGTATAATAGTTCACTAGATGGATGGACTTTGTATTGATTGTTTAGTTCGTCCATAACCTTTACCCACACGTCCATTTTGCCCAGCTTATAGCTTTGATACAATCTCAACTCTACGGTTTCAGGGGTTGTACTGGCACTTATGTTATAAACCAATAACAATAGCGCTGAAAATACTATATACTTTATTCTGAGCATTATAATCGATTGCTAAATATTTCCTACCTACCTACCTACCTACCTACCTACCTACCTACCTACCTACATTCCTTCCTTTCCATTCCAGTTGCTTACGTTTGGCAAAATATGATGCTTTTACAACCAAATGCAAAAAAGCAAAATGTTGAACAGGCCATAGTACAACATTTAACAATGCTGATTGTTCGGAGAGCTTAGATATAAAAATCCGTGAACCAATAAGGCTAAAAAAATAGAGAAATGTAAAGGGAAACGGCAAGCTAAAAAAAACTAAGAAAGGACCAACAGTTCCAATAACAGCAAACAAAATTGCAACTACAATACTTCCTCCAAAAAAAGCGCTCACATTCTTGGTAAAGCCATTAATTGCATCAGCGTATGAAGTGTACATTCGGCAGGCAATATCATCTGTTCCCAGAAGGGTTGCCATTCGCATTCTTTTCCTTTTCAATAAACGGCTAATGTCTATATCCTCAACGGGCGATGATTTTACCTTTTCGTGCCAATGGTTTTCCCTGTAACTGTTTGCTTCAAACATCATCATCTGTCCGTTGGCTGCAGCAAAAGATCTTCGCTTACTCCAACTCACCAAGCGAAGAGGTAATAGGCTAAGTAAAATCCAGTTCATGGTGGGAACCACCAAACTCTCGCCACAGCTCATCATCCTTTGACGAGGAAACATGCTAAGCAAAATCAAATTCTTTCTTCTAACATAAGCTAGAGCATTAACAACAAACCATTTAGATACCTCCACATCTGCGTCAAGAAAAAGCAGATAATCTCCTTTAGCCTTCAAGGCCAATTGGTAACAGGCGTGATTTTTCCCCAGCCAACCAGATGGAAGCACTTCACCCTTTAGTAGCTTAATATTTTCATACTTTTCGGCAAAAGAATTAACAATAGCAGCTGTATTATCGATTGAAACATCATCATAAACAATTACTTCTATGTTCGAATAGGATTGCTCCTGAACTCCCTTTAGAATTCTAGCAATATTGGTCTCCTCGTTTCGAGCAGGAATTAATACTGAAACCATTGGCTCTCCATCTACTTTGCCGTTTGGCAAAATTGGTCGAGTGAAAAAGTTAAAAATCGACACCATGAATCGAAGGAAAGCATAGACTACAAGAAAAAGTGAAATGTAAAAAAGTATACTCATGTTGAAAACAGGTTATCCTGATTAATTACACTTTGCCTAAGGTGTTCGTTAAAACCCTCTTCCATTTCCGAAAGTGTATGTATTCCATTATAATCCTTAAGGGCAATGGTTAAAGTTGGCTTACGATAACCATAGTAATCTGTTAGAAATGCGGCAAATATAACCCTAGTTTCGGGTGCTTGGCTTAAAACACGTTCTACACCCTTTTTAAAGGTTACCCCTTGTTGATGTTGACTACTAAACTTACCCTGTGGGTAAAATACCAACATATTACTGTTGTCGCTTAGAATCTTTGAGCAAAAATTAAGGCTCTCGATAATTCCTCTCGATTTTTGATCTATGGAAAACGCACCAACCCTACTAAAAAACATATGATTAGCCAATTCATGCTCAAGCATCATAATATTAAACCGCTTCCTAAAAAGCTTCTGGTTTAAATACCATGCAAAAAAACCATCCCACCAGCTAAAATGGTTGGGTATTAGTAAAATTGATCTACCATCGGGTTCAATATCGCCAATTAGTTTAATCTCCCGAAAATCTGTTTTCAGGATACAACCAATGTAAGCATTTAAAAGCCATTGATGTAGTACGCTATGATTTGCTTTTATCACAAATGGAATTTATGTCCTATCAAAAATAGTTATTAAATAATATTCCATCGAAAAAAAAGTCATTTTGCAGAACAATGGTCAATGTTATTTATAATTTTGCGGAAATTTTTCACCAAAGATATCCCTCTCACTGCTTTTATTCTTTCTAGTTTTATGATACTTAAAAATTCTAGTTAAACAGAAAGCAACTACTACATCTCTAGTTTTACATCTAACAAAAACGTTAGGATGTAATTAAAAGATTTGAATAGCATGATTTTAACAATGGTATAACATATCATCTGGAATCAAAATATTACTCTATGATTTTTATTTATACATTTCTAGCAACTCCAATTTTAGCAATCCTATTGCTTCCCTTATTTAAGGAAAAAGGAAGAGGTTTTCTCTTTTCTTTGGTTGTAATTATTCAAGCTATTATAACCAGCTATTTCTCAATTCAAACTCTCATGGGGCAAGTCTTTGAGGTTATTCTTCCAGGAAGTTTAATCACTGGTCCAATTCCCATTAGAGCCGATGCCCTATCGGGATGGTTCATGCTCATAATCAATCTGGTTTTTATCACGGGAGGAATTTATGGAATACACTACCTGAAGGCATACAAGGAAAAGCGTAACAGCATTATTCTACATGGAATTTCCTTCATCCTAATGCATTCATCATTGCTAAGTTTGTGTGTGATACAGAATGGTTTAGTGTTTTTAATTGCATGGGAAATTATGGCTCTTTCATCCTTTATTACTGTGATTTTCGAGAGCGAAAAACAAGCTGTCATAAAATCTGGGATAAACTACTTTATACAATCACACGTTGCCATTGTTTTTCTAACACTCGGCTTTATCTGGGTTGCGCTCAATACTGGCAGCTACGATTTTAAAGATATAATCGTTTTTACTGAGAACTCTGGCAATGCCGAATCAATGGTGCTATTCATTTGTTTTTTCATAGGGTTTTCCCTGAAAGCTGGTTTTGTCCCTTTTCATACCTGGCTTCCTTACGCCCACCCTGCTGCTCCTGCACATATTTCTGGAATCATGTCGGGAGTGCTCATAAAGATTGGAATATTCGGCATTCTTCGGATGGCAACAGTTATCAAAACAGATTATCTTACAATAGGTTACATGATTTTAGCTATTGCGGTAGTCTCGAGTTTGTATGGAGTAATGCTGGCCATAGTTCAGCATAATCTTAAACGTTTGTTGGCCTACCACAGCATAGAGAATATTGGAATTATTGGCATTGGCATTAGCATAGGATGTATTGGCCTGGGAAATGGCAATATATTTCTTTCAGCATTGGGATTTGCTGGAGCGCTTCTGCATACACTCAACCATGCCCTTTTTAAATCATTACTTTTCTATACTGCAGGAACAATTTACCAAGCAACGCATACACTCAACGTTGAACATTTAGGTGGGTTAATAAAAAAAATGCCGAAAACGGCATTGCTATTCCTTGTGGCCGCAATTGCAATTTGTGGAATTCCACCCTTCAATGGCTTTATCTCTGAGTTTGTTATCTACAGCGGATTGTACCACTGGATAAATAATGCACTGTTGGTTTCACTCGTGATCATAATTTTTACAATTCTTGCCTTGGTGATGGTTGGTGGATTGGCTCTACTGTGCTTTACCAAAGCATTTGGAATTGTTTTTCTTGGGAGCCCCCGACAAAAAATAAATAACGAGGTAAAGGAAGCCCCATTTTTTCAGCTGTTACCCTTGTACATTATAGCAGCATTTATTCTTTTCATTGGTCTTTTTCCCAAACTATTCTTATCTCTTCTTGTAAAACCCGTTGGCTTACTATCTGGCAACGAGTTTTTAACCATTCTCACCTTTGAGGGGAAAGCCGTTCAGGCATTGCAGCCAATAGGTTGGGCTGCGATGGGACTTATCGTACTTGTTGTTTTAATCCTTTTTCTCCGAAGATTTGCCCAGAGAAAACAGAATATTGGGGTTGAATCTACTTGGGGGTGCGGATACATTGCACCAACGTCAAAGCAACAGTACACCGCTGGCTCGTTTGTAAAATCGTATAGCAAGTTCTTTGGAGGGATACTGATGTTTCACCAAAAAGAGAAGGAAATTCAGGGCATTTTTCCATCAGAAGGGCATTACGAATCTCACTCGTACGATAAGATTGAGAAATGGATAATCGATAAGCCAATTGCAGCATATAAAAATTTTATGGGAAAGTTTCTTTTCCTTCATAATGGGAATCTTCAGAACTATATTCTATACGGTATTGTTTTTATCGTTTTGGTAATTTGCATACCTCTATTTTACGAGAAATTTGTAGCATTTATCCAATTTTTTAAACAACTATAATCATGCTGAGTTTTGCGCTAATTGTAGTAGCCGGATTCTTTTTTACAGGCATAATCATTCGTACCAAGAGTATCGCCTCTGGGCGAAAGGGACCGGGTATTTTTCAGCCAATAAAAGATGTAATACGTTTGTTCAGAAAGGGTTCGGTTTACAGTCGAACCACTAGCGTTATATTCCAAATTGCACCAACAATTTACTTTGCTTCGGTGATTATGGCCATAGTGGTTGTTCCCTTTGGACAATCGAAGGGTGTAATTAGCTTCAATGGCGATTTTATATTCTTTGCTTACGTGTTAGCACTTGGAAAATTCTTTAACATCATTTCGGCTATGGATACCGGTAGCAGCTTCGAGGGGATGGGGGCTAGCCGCGAAGCGTTGTACTCCATGTTTGCCGAACCTGCATTTTTTATCCTGATAGGATCGCTGGCATTGCTTACAGGCTTTACATCCTTTTACGAAATATTTTCGGCTTTGCATGTTGGCTCATACATCAGCTACGCCATTACAGTGCTTGCTACTTTCGTGCTAGTAATGATTGCGATGATTGAAAATAGCCGAATGCCCATTGATGACCCTAAAACACACCTGGAGCTGACCATGATTCACGAAGTTATGATTCTGGATAACAGCGGATTCGATTTTGGACTAATTCTTACAGCAGGCTACCTAAAATTTGCGCTGTACGGAGCGCTCATTGTGAATCTTTTTATTGGAATAGTTCGATACGAGTACGCAATTCCCATGTTTTTCATCATCCAGTTCGCTATGGCAGTTGCAATTGGGCTTATTGAATCGTTTACAGCACGCTTCAGGATGAGCCATAACGCACAGTTTATTGTAGCGCTCACCTCTGTGTCATTGCTTATTTTCTTTGGAGTACTACTTATTCTCGGAAAATTTATTTAATACGCTAAAATAACTCATTATGGTTGATGTTCTGCTAATTACATTTCTTATCACCCTGTTTTACATGGCCATTGCCAACAGGTTGCTAACCTATATAAGAGTGTTAGCCTTTCAGGGTGTGCTGCTATTTGCTGTTGTTTTCATTCAACTTCAGGAGATCAGCACGTTAAATCTGGTCCTAATCCTGTTAGAAACGATAATATTCAAATCGTTGGCAGTGCCAATTTTTCTCACCTACGTTCTGAAGCGTAACAAGATTACCCGAGAGGCAGAGCCCTTTTTCCCAAACTTTGTTTCGTTGATAATTACAACCTTCATTGTTGTTGTTACCATACTGCTTTCCAACTCCATTAAAGACACCCATTTGGATAAGATTTTCTTTGTTGTTGCTCTCTCCACGCTGTTTTTCGGATTGTACATTATTGCATCCCGAAGAAAAATTATTACACATGTAATGGGATACATGGTAATTGAGAATGGAGTATTTGTCCTATCGTTAGCTGTAGGAAATGAAATGCCCATGCTGGTTAACCTTGGCATTATGCTCGACATCTTCGCCAGTGTGCTTATTCTTGGTATTTTCCTCAATAAAATTGGCGATGTATTTAAGGATGTTGATGTTAGCCAACTCACAAGCTTAAAGGATTACTAATCGGACTAATAGTATAATTCATGATACTGGTATATCTAATTTTGGGATTTTTAATTGGAATTGGTCTTTTCATCAACAGGAATAAGACCATTAACAATGGTTTGCTAGTTCTGTTTTTAATGCTCCAAGCGGTTTTCACCGTCTACTCATGCTACCGCATCAATGTTACAGAGCTAGAGTATTTTACTTTCGATTCATTGGGAATAATTCTGCTCCTGACTCTAAGTGTAATTGCCATTCCATCGGTAATTCACAGTGGAATTTACATCGTTAAGCATAACGAAAGTGCTCAATCACGCGGAGTATATTTTTCTGCGCTTGTTGTTCTCATCATTTCAATTGGCGCAGGATATCTTGCCAATCATATAGCAGTAACCTGGATTTTCACTGAGCTTACAACTCTCTGTGCTTCGGTGTTGATATATCACCACCGAAACAAGCTTGCGCTGGAAGGAACATGGAAATACGTATTCATCTGCGCCATTAGCATCACCTTTGTTTTTATTGGAATTCTTTTCCTGAGCCTTTCGCTTGAACATGCTGGTTCTGGCGACCTTACCTTTAAAAATCTATATGAAAATAGCAAAAACCTGAACCCATTCTGGTTACGGTTAGCTTTCCTGTTCATTTTCACTGGATTTACAGCAAAGCTGGGTTTGGTTCCCATGTTTACCGCTGGAATAGATGCCAAGGACTTAGCGCCTGCACCTGCCGGAGCATTGCTGGCAAGTGTTCTTATGAGTCTTGGCTTTGTGGGTATTTTTAGGATGTACATTGTGATAGCTAACACACCATTACACCACTGGGCAAATCTGGTTATTGGCATCGCAGCATTTTTATCCCTTTTTGTGGCTACTGTTTACATGATAAAGGTTAAGAATATTAAACGGATGCTGGCATACTCTGGTATTGAGCATATGGGACTTGTAATGCTGGGTGTAGCGGCTGGTGGCGTTGGATATTACGCTGCTGTTCTTCATGTTGTGCTTCATGCATTCGTCAAATCTAGTATCTTCTTTCAGTACAATCAACTTCATCGGGTTTTTCAGAGTAAGAGCATCTACCACGTTGGTAACTACTTTAAGTACAATGCAACGGGTGCCATGGTTCTGCTAATCGGTTTTATTAGCGCAACAGCAATGCCTCCTTCAGGACTATTTGTAAGCGAATTTCTAATTTTTAAAGCATTATTTGAGGCGCACCATATCTTCATTCTTATTTTGGTTCTTCTTCTCCTTACCATGATTATCTGGGCTTTTGGTAAGAATATTTTTAAAATACTGTTTATTTCTGTTGTTGATTTCGATGACTCAAATGTGCCTGTAATTAGCCCATGGGAATCGGTTTCCCAGTTTGTGCTTTTAGCTGCTGCCATATACTTAGGCCTAAATCCTCCTGCTGAGTTTGTTCAGCTAATTAACGATAGCATTTCACTATTACCACGTTGATATGAACTACATTGCCATAAATAATAACGATACAATTGCCATTTCGGATATTCCCGAGATTGGCTACAAAGAGTTTTTCGAGCTGAATACAGGGTTGGTTTTTAACCATCCCGAACGGCATTGCGTAAACTACTTCGGGTATCAATTGGCTAATAAGGTAAAACTGATTTGCTGTATAGCCGATGATAGCATTCATAAAATTTACATTTCATCATGCAATGTTAGTCAAAATGAAACACTTAAAGCACTTACAGCCAAACTTTTTTGCTTCGAAAAGTATGAGCGTGAGATACACGAGAACTTTGGGATTGGATACAGCGATCATCCCTGGCTAAAGCCAGTGCGCTATGCTTTTAACCGTTACGACAAATCCAAAACTATCGCCAACTATCCTTTTTTTAGCATTGAAAGTGAGGAACTACATGAGGTTGGCGTTGGGCCCATTCATGCTGGAGTTATTGAACCGGGTCATTTCCGGTTCATCTGCAATGGAGAGCAAATCCTTCATCTCGAAATTCAGTTGGGATATCAGCATCGAGGTATAGAGCAACTCTTCCTCGATAGGAAGAACTTGCTTCAAAGAGTTACACTTGCCGAAAGCATTGCAGGAGATACTGTTGTGGGCCATACATCTGCTTTTTCTCATATTTGGGAAAGTTTGAGTGGATTTGAGCGAACTCGTGATATCGAATTCTCGCGCACCATTGCATTAGAGATGGAACGAATGGCCATTCATACTGGCGATTTAAGCGCTGTCTGTACTGATATTGCGTATCAACTTGGTAGTTCAGTTTTTGGCAGATTGCGAACACCCATCGTCAACTTCATGCAGGAGTGGGGTGGAAACAGGTTGTCAAAGGGCTTTGTACGACCCGGCAGAAATCAATTCCCATTTAGCCCAGCGCTGGGAAAAAGGTTAACCGAAGTGTTAGCTGCATTTGAGCGCGATTTTGATGAGATGAGTAAGGAATTATTCAATCTTCCTAGCGCTCTTTCACGCCTCGAACGAACTGGCGTTGTGTCATACGATGATATTTTATCAATTGGTGCAGTGGGTATGGCTGCGCGTATGGCTGGGCTTACCAGGGATATTCGCCAATCGCATCCGTATAGCCTTTACCCAGAGTTACATCACGAACCCATCGTCAAGCATCATGGCGATGTTTACTCGCGGGTTCAAATCCGCAAGGAAGAAGTGTGGCAGTCAATTAAATATATCCGAAAGCTGATTGAGAATATTCCCGAACCAAATACAAGTAATGTAGAATTAAATACACTTAAACCTAACTCCTTTACTCTTTCGATGGTTGAGGGATGGCGGGGCGAGATTTGCCATTGCGCCATAACCGACACGCAAGGTGAGCTTATTCTCTATAAAGTGAAGGATCCATCGTTCCATAACTGGTTGGCGCTGGCACTGGCAGTGAGGAATAACGAAATTTCAGATTTTCCGATATGTAACAAGAGCTTTAACCTATCGTACTGTGGTCACGATTTATAACGAAAAACCTGAGCTATGCTTGACAATATAAAAATACTTTACCACCAGGGGAAGCAGTTTATTCCCAATGTAACCACTGCCGAAGTGCCTGGAATTTTCAGGGGGCGACCGATAATCAGCTGTGAAAAGGTGAATGAAACAGAGCTTGAGACGATGTGCCCATTGGGAGCAATCTCAGCAAATCCCGTTTCCATCGACCTTGGGAAATGCACCTTTTGCGGTGAGTGCGCCATGCGTTTTCCTAATAAAATTAGGTTCACCAAGGATTACAAGATTTCTACCAACGAACGATCTAGACTCATCGTTAAAGAGGGCGATGAGAATCCTATTGAAGTAAATCCTGAAAGTGTACGCAAGGAGATTCAACGTGTGTTTGGACGATCGTTAAAACTGCGGCAGGTCTCGGCAGCAGGCGATAATAGCTGCGAGTGGGAGCTAAATGCATCTAATAATGTTCAGTTCGATTTGAGCCGTTTTGGGATAGAATTCGTGGCTTCGCCACGCCATGCCGATGGCATTGCTATAACAGGCCCCATCTCGGAGAATATGGCCGAGCCGCTTCAGATTTGCTACGATGCGGTACCCGATCCCAAGATTGTTGTTCTGGTAGGTACTGATGCCATTAGCGGCGGAATCATGGCGTGTAGTTCTGCTGTCAACCGAAGCTTCCTCGATAAGTATCCCATTGATCTTTACATTCCAGGAAATCCTGCTCACCCGCTTACCATTATCAATGGATTAGTCAGTCTTACAAGAAAGACAAGAAAGACAAGAAAAAAGAAATAATAGTTACTATAGAAAATATTCTACCTTTCATTTATACTGCATATTACCTAAAACGTTTTCTGTATTGTTGATTTTGTAAATAAATGAATTTGCTATATTTATGGCAAATTCTAATTTGTCTTCCCTAAAAATACCCTTTAATTCTTCTGCTATGAGAATAATTAAAATAATCCCTCTGCTCTTTATACCCATGCTTTTAAAAGCGCAATGGAGCAACGATCCACTTGTTAATACCCAGATTACCAACCTATCTGGAGAACAAGTTATCCCTAAAATTGCTGTTTGCCCCAATGGCAACTACTATGTTGGTTATTTCTCTCAAGAAAATAACAATTACAATATCAGATTACAACGGTTAGATTATGAGGGCAATGCGTTGTGGGAAGGAAATGGTCTCATTATAAGTGAACATCCCTCAATGACTTGGCTTACTGACTGGGACCTTGCTGCAGATAATGAAAACCATGCCATTCTTACCTGGCAGGATATCAGAAGCGGAGGTAACAATAACACTGTTGCTTATCGAATAGCACCAGATGGTGAATTTGTTTGGGGAGAAGATGGAGTAATGCTTTCAAGCAGCACAGCGTTCGACGTCGCACCAAAAGTTACAGTAACCGCAGAGAACAATGCTGTTTTTGCATGGCAATCGGATGATGTAATTATTATGCAAAAGGTTAACCCCGAGGGCATTAAGCAATGGGGTGAATGGGGCATAACGCTAAGTTGCACAAATCGCTATTCGTGGCCACAACTATTACCGGTTGGAGATGATGATATTATTATGAAATTTTTTGAGGACAGCGGTCCTGCATGGGCACCCATAAGGCATATCCTTGCACAACGCTTCAATTCTGATGGAGAACCTGTGTGGGAAAACAACACAGTGATTTCTGATGCTGGTACAATGACTGCCTGGACTCAGATTTTGCCATTTATTAATGACGGAAACGATGGATTTTACATCACCTGGCACGATTACACCCAATCATCAACCGAAGCCTCTGCCTGGATTCAGCATATTAATGCTGAAGGTGAAGCCCAGTTTCAAACCAATGGAGTATTACTTTCGTTTCAAAACGAAACCAACCAGTTTTACCCCATGCTTGCAAAACTCAGCAACGACCCAAATCTATATATTTACTGGAATGAAGTAAATGGTGATCAAAACCTTTGGGGAATTTATGGACAGAAAATATCACCAGAGGGTGAAATGTTATGGTGTTCCAATGGTAAGGCAGTCTTCCCCCTTTCCTTAAAATCTATCAGGCCACTTTTTACTTTTTCCAGCAACAGTGAGGTTATGCTTGTTTATGAAAACAGCTTTTCCTCAACCGAAAATTCATTTCTTGTTACTTGCCTTGATAATAATGGTGAATTTGTTTGGGAAACCGAATCGCTTCCCATTTCATCGGCTCAAAGCAATAAAGTACATCCCGAGGTCTCTAAATTTTACAACAACCAATGGGTTTTTACATGGGAAGACGATCGTACGGGTGCAATTAACATTTTTGCTCAAAACCTAAATCCTGATGGCAGCCTGGGTATACCTATTGCATCAGGAAGTATTTCGGGAACTGTTAGCATTGAAGGAAACTTAGCTGATGTAACTGAAGTTACCATTACTGCTGGAGAAATATCGACATCACCCAATGAGGATGGATTATACAGTATTACCATTCAACCTGGCACTTATTCATTAACTGCCTCACACCCTTACACTGTGGAACAAACCCTTGATGGTATTGAAGTGGAAACTGAAACCATTACAGAAAACGTTGATTTTGATCTTCAAATGCTTCGCCGCAATTTAATATGTCATGCCATAGACCAAAACTCAAATAACATAGAAGGAGTTGCAATCAGCGTTGAAGGGCCTGAAAACATTTACAACGGTACTACCTCATCCGAATCACTGGTGTTTACCGAGGTTCCTTTCGGAAAATATTACGGAACAGCAAGTTACAATATTGATGAAACATTAATAGTTGAGTGCGACACAATTATCGATAGCGAGAATGGAGATTTATACTTCAATTTTACGCTTACCCAAATAAACCCTAATACTATCCATTATGGATTGAAAGTTTTTCCTAACCCTATAAACCAGGAGAGTATTCTTGAAATTAATTCAAAGATTACAGGTTCTTTCAATCTTTCTCTTCTTTCAACTTCGGGAGAAATCATTGCACACACACAAAGTATTAAAATACAGCAGGGAACCAATACCATCAAGTTGAATCATTTTTTCCCGATAGAAAGGTTGGCATCTGGGGTATACTTTATTAATATTTCAAGCAAAGCACATAACGTATCATTACGACTTACCCTAACAGATTAGACTACTCTTATTGCTTAAGATAAACTGATTAAAAAGAGGCTGTCTTTAAAAAGTAAGAATGAAATAATAATGCTACGAAGACACAAAAGTACCAGTTGTCACATAAATTTGATATACAGCTAATTGTAACTTTGTAAATCTTGATGTCTTAGTGCCTTGGTGGCAAAATATAACTTTTTGGGACAGCCTTTTTTTATTAGCAATGTTTTATTTCAACCACTTATCCAACCAGCCAAAGAATTCGCGCTGCCAGATAACGGCATTTTGGGGTTTGGTTACAAAATGGGTTTCATCAGGGAAAACCAGTAGTCGACTTGGAACACCCTGAAGTTGAGCTACATTAAATGCTTGTAATCCCTCAGGATAAGGAATGCGAAAATCATTCTCACCCACAATGATCATAATGGGAGTATCCCAATTTTGAACCAACTTATGCGGGCTGTTAGAATAGGTACGCTGCGCAACTTTGTTGCTTTTATCCCAGTAGGCGCCGCCAAAGTCGTGATTGGGGAAGAATGTTTCCTCTGTTGCCCCATAAAAACTCTCGAAGTTAAACATACCATTATGGGCGATAAAGGCCTTAAAACGTTTTTGGTGTATTCCTGCTAAATAGTATACCGAATAACCTCCATAGCTGGCACCCACAGCACCCAAACGGTTTTCATCCACCCATGGTTCTTTCTTTACATTATCAATTGCACTTAAGTAATCCTTAATATTCTGACCGCTATAATCGCCAGAGATTTGGGCATTCCATTCCTGCCCAAAAGAAGGTACTCCCCTCCTATTTGGAGCAACAATTATATAATCGTTGGCAGCCATAATCTGAAGGTTCCAGCGATAGCTCCAGAACTGATCTACAGTACTTTGAGGACCTCCCTGACAATACAGAAGAGCAGGATATTTTTTTGTTTTATCGAAATTAGGTGGCAGAATAACCCATACCAGCATATCCTTTCCATCGGTAGTCTTTACCCATCGTTGAGTAACTTCTCCCATCTTTACTGTATCGTAGATGTTCTTATTGATAAAGGTTAGCTGTTTTTCTTCTCCCGTTTCAGGGTTAATGGTGAAGAGTTCAGGTGCCATGCTCATGGTCATCTTCTGAGCCACTAGTGTTCCTTTTGCTGGCGAAAACCAGGTATAATTATGCCAGCCATCCGTAATGGGTTTTATAACCCCAGATTTTAAATTAACCTTATAAATCTGCTGTGTAGCATTGATACCGCTAGTAAAAATTAGGTTTGATCCACAACCACTCCATGTTATGTTGTCAGCATTCTGGTCAAAATCTTTTGTTATGTATAATTTCTCTTCTGATTCGAGATTCATAACAAACAAGCGATGTTTATCGCTCTCGTAACCGGGCGTTTCCATGCTCTGCCAGGCAATATGTTTGCCATCGGGCGAGAAAACGGGGTACTTATCGAATCCAACCATTCCCTTGGTGATATTCTTTGTGGTTCCATCCTCCGTATTGTAGAGGTAGATATCGGCATCGGTGCCGATGGCGTACTCCTTGCCCTGCTGCTTTTTACACGAATAGGCAATTATTTTTCCGCAAGGACTCCATGCAATTTCCGAATCATCAAAATATGGCGACATGGGTGCATCCCAGGGTTCATCCTTCATGATATCTTTTCCTTCGCCAATCTTTCCATTCTCGTAGCTCGTAACGAAGATGTGGCTATAACTACCATCGCGCCAGAAGTTCCAGTGGCGGTACATCATGTTATCAGTTATCCTAACATTAGCTTTTGGCATATCAGGGTGAATATCTATTAGGGTTTTCTCTATCTGTACATTCTTTGTAAAGAGAATCTTATCGCCACTTGGAGCGTAGGAAAATGTATTGATTCCCCCTTCAATATTTGTTAACTGCTTAGGGTTTGAACCATCAGGGTTCATCTCCCAAAGCTGGGTTGATCCACTTCTGGTTGAAAGAAAACCGATGCGGTTCCCATCAGCTGTCCAGCGTGGGCTAAAATCGTTTGTTGCGTTGGTTGTCAAATCAAGGGGCTCTCCTCCATTTACGGGTATCGTGTAAATATTGGTTACACCTCGATTGGCATCCATTGAGTAGCGTGTGATAGTAAAAACAATGGACTGTGCATCGGGCGAAACCTGAACTCCACCCAATCTTCCAAATTTCCAAAGAATCTCTGGGGTTAGAATACCTTTGGCAATCTCTTCGACAGTTAGTTCAACATCAGGTATTATTGGTTCATAATTCTTATTCTGTTCTCTATCCTGACAAGATGAAAGTGTAAAAATGATTGCCATAATGATAATGAGTTTGCATTTTTGTATTAACATAACTAATAAGTTTTATGTTGTTTTATTAATTTTTCAAAGATAGAAAATTGAAATGAATACACGTAAAACATCGTCTATTTGGTATTCTTATTAATAATAGTAAAAGTTATAAAAACGAAATATCAAATATCGCTTTTAATGAAAAAATGTTTTGTAAAGTTTTTATAGATAATATTTTCTTCTCTCAATATAAACCATAAAAAAAACAATAATCAAACAGTAGTTTAAAATAATCATGTAGTATTTTTTGGTTTTTTTACCAATATCTTTTTTATTATTTGGAATTTCTATACTTTTAATGAATAATGATATTTGATTAATGCTTAGTAAACATAACACAATTCAGCACTTTTTAGCAAAGGATGGAAAAAACCTTCGGTTGATTTTATTTTTGTTATTGATATCCTTTGTTGCTTTTTCGGTGAAGGCTAATGTATTCGTTGTTAATTCCTTTGAAGAACGTTATGAATTAAATGAGAATATTCAAATTCTTGTGGATCCTACCGGTAAGTTTTCTATAGAACAGGCAACCTCTCCTCATTTTCAATTTCGTTACAGAAAAGGCAACACCCTTACTAGAGACGCAAAGTTTCATTGGCTTAAAATTGAATTAAAGAACGAGGTTAAGCAAGTAGTTAACTGGCATCTATGGGTTTACCCAATGCAGTACAATGAAGTGTATTCAGTAAAAGATACAATAGTAGAATTAATTGCAAAAAATGGGTTATATGTTAAAAGTTCTGAGAGTTGTTTCCCTGAAAACCCTAAAGTGATTACTATCAACCTCTATCCAGAAGAAGAATTAACCTTATTTATTCGGATGAATACAAGCACTCCAAAAGAATTTAAGCCTTATGTCAACTCAGAACTCCGACCTGCAAATCTGGAAATGAAAAGATATGTTCAGAGTTGGATTGTACTTGCTGTTATTGTTGGTGTTTTTGTTGCTCTTAGTTTTTATATTCTTTTTCAATTTTTTCTTTTTCAAGACAAAAGCTTTCTCTTTTTCTTTCTGGCATTTTTCTTTATGGCCATGTACTTTCTAGCTTTCGATCGAGTTACATTCGCTATCTTTAAAACAGATTATATAAATCGTTTCACAGGTAATTACTTTGCCTTACTATCTACATTCACTTATATAAGCTTCACACGCTATTTTCTTGATCCAACATTGCATCTAAAAGCATGGCATAGAATTCTTAGAATCCTGCAATTTTTTTATATTTTTCCGCTTACTCTTATAGTACTTGTAAATATTGGAGTATTATGGAACATAACCCCTTACGTTCATACAATACATGTTATAACCTTTTGCTTCCTTTTAGCATTTGCCATTGACGTTTACCGCAAGAAACATCTTCAGGCAGGCCATTACCTTCTTGCAAACAGTGTTTTTTTTATTTTTCTCTGCCTCTTCCTTTACTATGTTCAAAATCAGCCCCTAATTGAGAGTACTAAAACATTATTTCTTGCATCAAGTTTAAAAATTGGCTCACTGGGTCAAGTAATTCTATTTACAGTGGCCATGGCAAATCGCTTTGGTCGATTAAATCGCCAGGTGGTTGAAAAACAGCTTGAAAACGAAAGACTTGAAAAACAGCAAATATTAGAAATACAGCATATTGTCACCAACATAAACCAGGAGTTGGAACAAAAAGTTAAGGAACGAACCTCAGAAATCACTCAGCAAAAGGAGGAACTAAAAACTCAGGCGGATAACCTTGAGATTGCCTACAGGGAAATATCAAGTCAAAAAAAACTTATAGAACAGACACACTCCCAGATCACCGATAGTCTATTTTATGCTGCCATTATTCAGCAAGCCGTTCTTCCCAAACCTAGCTTGATGAAACTTTGCTTTGGAAACTATTTTACCATATTCTGGCCTAGAGATATTGTTAGTGGCGACTTTTACTGGGTAACCCAAATTGATGATATTACTCTCTTTGCAGTTGCTGATTGTACTGGACATGGAGTGCCTGGAGCATTTATGAGCATGCTAGGAACATCGCTTTTAAACGAAATTGTAAAACGCGAAAAAATTGTTGTACCAAACCAAATACTTAATCTTCTTAGAATACACCTTGTGAACGCCCTTCAGCAAGAGAATACGAAGAATGACATACCCGATGGTATTGACATTGCGATATGTGCACTGTACAAAACCGAAGAGGATATCAAAAATGATCAATTTTCTCTCGATTTCGCTGGAGCTCATTGCTCAGGGTACATTGCAAGAAATTCATCAAAGATTAATCCATCTGAACTTGGTGACAGTGATGTAATTGAGCAAAATGGTTTTGGTACCCTTCTCCACTTGAAACCTGATATAATGGGGATATCAGCATACCTTAAAGCTGAAGGCTTCAACAAAAGGGCTGTTAAACTCCAGAAAGGAGATATGGTTTACCTGTATACCGATGGTATTACAGATCAGATAGGGGGTCCAGAGTACAAGAAGTTTTCAAACTATCGTTTTCGCAAATTTCTATTGGAATTATCCCAACTTGATACGAAAAATCAGCAACAAAGCATTGAGCGTGAGCTGGTAGAGTGGATGAATCACCCCGATCCTATCTCGGGTTCACCAAGCGATCAGATTGACGATGTCTGCATTATTGGGATAAGAGTGTAAAGAAACTACCCTTACAATCAAAAATACAGATAATGAAGTTTACTGCTCAGGATTTTGGAAAATTACCCGACGGCTCCGTTGCAAAACTATTCAACTTTGAATCAACTCATGGAATGAAACTGAAGATTACAAACTATGGGGGAATCATAGTATCCATTGAAACTCCCGATAGATTTGGTAATTCTGATGAAATCACCGCTGGTTTTCCTAACCTAGAGCAGTACTTAAAAGGACATCCTCACTTTGGGGTAATCGTGGGTCGATACGCCAATCGCATAGCAAACGGACGCTTCATGATTTTTGGTAAGGAGTATTCACTACCCATTAACAATGGACCAAACCATTTGCATGGAGGCAACAATGGATTCCATACCAAGCTATGGAATTATGATTTTTTTCAGAATGAACACAAAGCTGTTTTGAAGCTTTCTTACATTAGCTTACACAACGAGGAAGGATATCCTGGAAACCTAAAGGTATCTGTCATCTACACCGTTACCGACAACAACGAGATTTTAATTACTTACTTGGCCAAAACCGATGCTCATACCCATGTTAATTTAACCAGCCATTGCTACTTCAATCTTAATGGGTTTAAGCATAAAATATACGATCATTCTCTTTGGTTAAACTCGAGCCATCTAATTGAAGTTAATGAGAATCAGATACCAACCGGAGAAATAATACCATGCGTTAACACCCCTTTTAATTTTTCATCACCTTCGTCTCTTGGCGAGAGAATCAATATTATTCCTAATGGCATTGACCATTGCTTTGCCCTTAATCAACCTCGCGATTTAACCAAACCAGCGGCACTGCTAAGCCATGAACCTTCCGGACGAACCCTAAAAGTTTACTGTACACAACCCGGAATTCAGGTTTACACTGGGAACTCTCTCGATGGCTCTTTTACAGGTCATAACCAATCTGTTTACAAACAGCATTATGCTATTTGTTTGGAGACACAGCACTATCCAGACTCTCCAAACCATTGCAACTTTCCCTCTACTCTACTTACACCAGGAGAAACCTACTTACATGAAACCAAAATGGTTTTTGGAGTAGATAGTTAAAAGTATATATATACGAATTGTTAAAAAGTGATAAAAAAAATGCATGTTTTTTTTAATAACATCAAACCATGGCATTGATTTACTTTTACTTACATAAAAGTCGGGTAATTACCCACTTTAGTAACATTGCATTTAAAATATCAATAAGGAATATCTTTGTGATAATAAAATAAACAGGTATCAAAAATGTCCCTTTCGCTTGAAACAAAGAATCTCAACTTGCTTATAGTTGTTGGTGACCGTGTATTGATCAAGCCAAAAAATCCTCAGGAAAGGACCAAGGCAGGACTTCTACTCCCGCCCGGAGTTCAGGAAAAGCAGAAAGTCCATAGCGGATATGTTGTAAAGGTTGGACCGGGATATCCAATGCCGGCTGCAGGCGAATATGATGAGCCATGGCAAAAGAAAGAGAGTGACGCTCGATATTTTCCCCTTCAGGCAAAAGTGGGCGATTTGGCTGTGTACCTTCAGGAGAGTAGCGTTGAAATTGAGTTTGGCAACGAAAAATATGTTATCGTTCCATTCAACTCCATCCTACTTCTCCAACGTGATGAAAGCCTTTTTGAATAGCAAACGATTTGGGAAAGCAATTTTTAATATATTTGCAAGCGTTTAAAATATTGTTAAACTATTTCGGTGATCAAACCGAACTAATTAATTAAAAAATGAAAAATACATCATTAATTATTAATATTGTGTTAGCCGTTGCCATTGCTGTGCTATATGTACTTCACTTTACAAGTAAACCGAGGGTATCTGGTAATATGGAAGAGGGAGTAACCTCAGGTTCAATTGAGTTTATGGCCGATGGGCTTGCTTTAGCATGGGTGAATATGGATTCATTGCTGAACCATTACGATATGTACTTCGACATCCAAAAAGATATGGAGGTCAAGGGAAGAAAAATGGAAACGGACATGAACACCAGAACACGCGCTTTCGAAAAACAGATGATTGATTTTCAGGATAAGGTTCAAAAAGGACTGGTTACCCGTTCGCAAGCTCAAGTGATGCAGCAAGAGCTAGCAGAAAAAGAACAGCAACTATACCTATACAGGGATGAGCTTAGGATGCAATTTGCTGAGGAAGAACAGGTAATGCTTAGAAGAATACAGCAAAGCATTTACGATTATTTGAAAGAGTATAACAAAGATAAAGGATATCACATAATTCTCAGTGGTTCTTTTGGTGGTCCTCTGCTATACGGCAATCCAGGGATTGAGATTACCAACGAGGTTCTTGACGGAATTAACATTAAATATATTAATTCCAAGTCGCCACAAAAGAAATAGCATAACTTGATAAACTAATTAATACCCCTACCCTCAAATGGTAGGGGATTTTTTTATGTTACATCCATATTTCAAAAGGAACCAACATTATAGTCCCAAAGTTTTAACCAAACCTCTTGGTACTTTGGGAATATCCGTTGTTATTCCATCTTACAACGAACCAAACCTTTGGAAATCATTAGAATCGCTAATGAACTGCCAACTTCCACAAAGCGCTGTGGAAGTCCTCGTTGTTATTAACTACCCTGAAGGTGCACCCAGCTATGTAGTTGAAAATGCAAATGATTGTATAAAAATTGTCAACCAAGCGAATGATCAAAAAAGAAATGCTGCCTTCCAAATTATCCCAATTAACGCATCAAATCTTCCGAAAAAATATGCAGGTGTAGGGTTGGCTCGTAAAATTGGGATGGATGAAGCAACTTGGAGGCTTTCCCAAGTTGAAAACGAAGTAAAGATCATTGCCTGTTTTGATGCTGATGCAACCTGTAGCGAAAATTACTTAGTAGAACTGGAAAAGCTATGGCGATCCTATCCTGAAACTGAAGCTTGCTCGATTCGTTATGCTCATCCAACAGAGGGGGATGAATTTGATCAGAAAATTTACAGTGGAATTACTCAGTACGAACTTCATTTAAGATACTACATTCAAGCGGGAAAATATGTTGGGCATCCTTTCTCCTACCATACCATTGGCTCAAGTATGGCGTGTAGTGCAGATGCTTACATGCGTTATGGTGGGATGAACAAGAATAAAGCTGGAGAAGATTTTTACTTTTTACAAAAAATTATTCCTCATGGAAAATTCAGAGAGCTTAATGGCTGCTGCATTTACCCATCGCCTCGCCCTTCGTATCGTGTACCATTTGGCACTGGAAGAGCAATGACAAAGTTCATGGAAAATTCTGAAGATAACTACCTAACCTACAACCTCAACTCGTGGTTGGCGCTAAAACCATTCATCGAAGATTCAAAACAGCTTTACGGTGCTAATAACAACGCTGCCGAAAACTACCTCTTAAAACAGGAAGAGTGTCTGCAAGAGTTTTTAAGAATCAACAATTTCATAGTAGCCATTGAAGAAGTTAATGCTAACACATCTACCCCAGAATCTTTCCAGAAAAGATTCTTCCAATGGTTCGATGCCTTTATGCTACTCAAATACCTAAATTTTGTAAGTGAAACATATTTCCAAAAAGTTCCAATAATACAAGAAGCTTACAAGTTTGCCCAGTTAGCTGGCATCCCTTTATTATCTAATTTTATTTCGGATACTAACCTGCTGTTATCCTATCGCACGTGGGAAGAATAAAGTTACTCATCCCAACTATAAAATATATTTTTTTCGACTGAATTTTAGAATTCAATCATCATCATTTCTTAACATTTTTTTATGGTTTGAAAAAACCACTGGCATGATATTGGTTAAAAGAATAGAGCTAATAAATAATTCAATCAATAATAAAAAAGAGGATGGCATATTAACTAAACATAATAAAAAATGTAAAAAGGTTTTAGGTTTACAAATAGAGCAAAAGCCTATAACAAAGAAGTCCACGGGATAACCGTGGACTTCATATTATGTGATGTTAATGTTTAATTATGCTGGATGAATAGCCTCAACTGGACAAACATCAGCACAAGCGCCACAATCGGTACATACATCAGGATCAATTTTATAAATGTCACCCTCAGATATTGCCTCAACGGGACATTCGTCAATGCAAGTACCACAAGCAGTGCAATCATCGTTAATTACATAAGCCATTTCTCTTGTTTTTTTAGTTAAACTTCATTCATGAATGTAAATACAAAAGTATAAGCAATTATTAAAATCAAAAATAAAAAAGGGGTTTTTTCCAATATTTATAACCAGTTTAAATTTAAAAAAAGCAAAACTGCATAGAAAAAGTATTTAATGATAATGGGATAGTAACTGTAAAATCATCCAAGATGTAAGTCCTACAGAATTTTCAAGTACTTTATTATCCACTATCAATTTACTGCTATGTAGCGAAAAGGATGTTTTATCCTCTTCTCCAGTTCCAATCCTAAAGTATACCGATGGAATTAAGGCTGAATAATGGGCAAAATCGTCGGTGGTCATCCTTATGGGTAAATCAACAACATAATTTACCCCAAGATAATCCTTAGCGCAAGATGATACAAATTGGGTAAGTTTGCTGTTATTTGAAAGCGATGGGTATCCCCTCCTTATATTAACATCACATTTTCCCTCCATGCTGGATGCAATACCTTCTGCAAGCCGAACAATATGTTGATGTGCCTTCTCTCGCCATGTTTCATCCATTGTTCGAAAAGTTCCCTCAATGGTAACCTCATCAGGAATCACATTGTTGGCACCATTGGCAATAACCTTACCAAAGGAAAGCACTGTGGGTATTGAGCCTGGATTTTTTCGACTTACAACTTGCTGTAAACCAACTATAATATGCGAAGCAATTAGAACAGGATCGATAAGTGCATGGGGTAATGCTGCATGCCCCCCCTTACCCTTTACAGTGATGTATACCTCATCCCCTGATGCCATATATGGTCCCGAGCAGAAACCGGCTTTACCCATTGAGAGTTCAGGGAGTATATGCATCCCAAGCATAACATCGGGTATGTTCTTCTGAAAAAATTCAGATTCAATCATTCCCTTCGCCCCACCAGGAAGTAACTCTTCTCCCGGTTGAAAGATTAATAGAACTTTCCCATGAATATCTTCCTGAAATTGCCTTAGAATTTTTGCTACACCAATAAGGTTCGCCATATGGACATCGTGTCCACAGGCATGCATAACTTTGGAATTGTTGCTAGAGTATGATAAACCTGTTTCTTCGTTAATGGGTAAGGCATCCAATTCGGCACGAACTCCAATAGTTGGGCCAGGTTTTGAGCCTTCAATCAATCCAAGAATACCCGTTTCAAGAATACCCGAGGTAAAAGGAACTCCAATTTTATCTAATTCACAAGCTATTCGCTTAGAGGTGTTATACTCTTTAAATGATAGCTCTGGGTACTGGTGTAAGTATTCTCTAAGCTTAACTATATCAGCTAAAAATTCTACTGATAGTTTTTTAACTCTCTGCAATTCTTCCATATCTATTTTCCAAGTATTAGCTTGAGGGATAAAAGAAATATGGTAAACCCAAATAGCTTTTTCAGAATCTTATCTGGCAAATTGATTGACATTAACGATCCTAAATAGCTACCAATAAGGAAAGCCAAAGCTAAAACTAACACAAATTTCACATTTACATAACCCGATCGATAATAGTTGTAAGCACCCAGCAAAGCAACAGGAAAAATTAACACTGCAAGGCTAGTTCCCTGTGCCTCATGTTGACTAAGCCCCATGATGAATACTAATGCAGGTACAATTACCACTCCTCCCCCCAATCCTAAAGCTCCCCCTGTGAAACCCGCCATTAAACCAATAATAATTAGAATTACTAGTTGAGAAATGCTCATATTAATATCTTTTGTTGACAAAGTTAAATAAAAAATGGTATGAGCCTAGATGCATAGAACTATTAAGTTTTTTTACTTTAAACTGCAAAACATAAAACGATCTGGAATACTATTTGCTAACTTTTTAAATTATTTCTTTAATGTTATTAACTTTGATTTGAAATAATTTACACTTAAACAAATAATAACTCTATAAATCAAGCATATATGAAACACAACGTTGTTTTAGTTGGGTTAATTCTATTTTATGTAACCATTAATGCACAAGAATCAAGCCCTGTAATTAATCTTTTCAAATCTATTCACGATTTTGGGGTGATTAAAGAGGAAAACGGAAAGGTAACCGTTGATTTTGAACTTTCCAACGAAGGCAATGCTCCATTGGTTATCTCTAGAGTTCAATCATCCTGTGGCTGTACGGCATCATTATGGACAAAAGAACCTATTCCTCCAAAGGGAAAAGGTAAAATAACAGCAACTTACGATCCAGCAAACAGACCAGGTGTATTTGCTCAAAACATAACGGTCTTTTCCAACGCTTCTACAATTGGAACAGTTCTTACAATTCGCGGAACTGTTATTCCAAAACCCAAAAAACCTGAAGAGGTATATCGCCGAAAAATTGGCGACTTAGGTATCGCAAACATACATCTTTCGCTCAACAAAGTATTTGTTGGACAATCCACTACAGATACTATAGGTATCTACAATTTCAGCAATAGTCCTATGGAGGTAACATTTGATAGGATCCCAAAACATATAACCTTAGAGGTAAACCCAACAAAGTTAAAACCTCAGGAAGCAGGAAAAATTATTATAACCTTTGATGCAAACAAGAATGATGACTGGGGATTTGTTTTAGATCGGATTAGAGTACTACCCAATAAAGAAAACCATCAGAATAACACCATTAGCATAAGTGCAAACATTGAAGAAGATTTTTCAAAATTGACTGAAAAAGAGCTGGCTAATGCTCCACAAGTTCAGTTTGAAGAAACCAATAAGGACTTTGGGATAGTTAATGAGGGTGATATAATAGAACATAAATTTATTCTCACAAATACAGGTAAAAGTGATTTGATAATTCGAAAAATTAGAGCTAGCTGCGGTTGTACTACTGTTGCACCTGATGTTAATGTACTTCAACCAGGAAAACAGACTGCTCTTTCTGCTTCGTTCAGAACAGCAGGTTTTTCTGGAAGGCAAAGCAAATCAATTACGGTCATCACAAACGATCCTAAACAGCCAAATGTAGTTCTTAGACTTTCTGGAACAATTCAGAAAAAATAGAGCACAAGTCCACAAAAACAAAAAGCCCCTGTTACTGGGGCTTTCTTCGTATTAATTATATGCTATAATTCTACTCCTCACCATTCACTCCTTTTGCTTCATGTGTTTTTTCGTGGCGATAAATTTCAATGAGAATATCTTCGTAATTTTGGTATATAATTCTTCTACGCAACTTTAAGGTTGGGGAAAGTTCTCCTGTTTGCGGACTCCACTGGTCAGGAACAAGGCGAAAACGTTTAATCTTATCATATCCACCCAATTGCCCATTAATAGTGTTGATCTCTCTCTGGTAACGTGCGGTAACCTCGGGAATTTTGATTAATTCTTGATTGTTTTCGTAATGAATTTTATGACGCGAGCACCAATCGTGTAGAAAGCTAAAGTTTGGAGAAATAATGGCACTAACAAATTTTTCATTCTCACCTACAACCATTACCTGCTCAATGAAGAAGGATTCCTTAAGTTTATTCTCAATAACCTGAGGAGCAACATATTTCCCGCTGGACATCTTAAACATCTCCTTCTTCCGATCAGTAATTACCAAGAACTTGCCCTTCTCAATCTTACCAATATCACCAGTGTGAAACCAACCATCGTTATCAATTACTTCTGCGGTCAACTCTGGTGCTTTGTAGTAACCCAGCATTAAACTTGGTCCACGCATAAGAATTTCTCCATCCTCTGCAATTGACACTTCAATATTTTTAATAACAGTGCCAACAGATCCAAACATCAAATTACCAGGTTCCATAGCATGATTAGCAGCAATCACGGGAGATGTTTCAGTCAATCCATAACCTTCGAATATGGGTATCCCAGCACCCCAGAAAACTCTGGCAAGCCTAGGTTGTAGAGCCGCACCACCACTAATAATAAATTTCAGTTTACCCCCAAGTGCCACTTTCCATTTACTAAAAATTAGTTTTCGGGCCAACTTAAGCTGAAGCATATAAAAGAAACTATTATTTTCCTCTTTATACGTATAGCCAAGGTTAACGGCCCAGAAAAACAGTTGCTTCTTTATACCCTTTAAATCTTTTCCTTTGGCAATTATTTTGTCAAAGGTCTTCTCTATCACTCTTGGTACTGCTACAAATACAGTTGGGCTTAACTCTTTCAGGTTATCGCCTATGGTTCCCATGCTTTCAGCATAATATACCGAAACCCCTTTATACAGGTAGTAATAGCTAACCATACGTTCATAAACATGGCTAAGAGGAAGGAAACTCAAAGATTTATCACCTGGTCCTAAAGGAAATAAGTAAAGGGATGCTTCTACATTACTCAGAAAGTTTTTATGCGAAAGCATTACTCCTTTGGATAATCCCGTAGTGCCGGAAGTGTAGATAATTGATACTAAATCATCAGCCTTAACAGTTGGGCTTATTTCTTGTAATTTAACAGACATTGCCTGGGCATTCTCTTTTCCTTTATTTACAATTTCCATCCAGCTGGGTATGCCTTCTACATCATTAAAAATATAAACACCCATTATTTCAGGTATTCTATCTACAATGGGTTTAATATTTTCATAAAGCTGCTTATCTGACACGAAAACTATTCGTGATTCAGAATGCTTAAGAATATGCTCATACTCCTCATTGCTAATAGTTGGGTATATTGGTACATGTACCATTCCAGCTTGACTTAAGCCCATGTCAACAAAATTCCACTCTGGTCTGTTATTAGTGATAGTGGCTACCTTATCACCTTTATTAATACCCATAGCAAGGAAGCCATAGCTTAAATTATTGGCAAACTCAATAAATTCGTTAATGTTGTATTCAATCCATTTGCCATCTTTTTTACAGCCAAGTACAGGGTTGTGCCCATATAGGGTTTTCCCAATCTCAAGCAAATCGAACAGTCTATTTATTTCCATACTATTTTTTTTTATTTTTACTACTTTAACCGTATTAATAAGTTAATCAGTGTTTTTTTTAACTTTACAGAAAATCAACGCGCTAAAATATGAAAAAGTTAATATTTAATTTGATCGTTTGTTTAATTTTTTTTTCAAGTAATGCACAAAGTCTTGATGCTTACAGAATTTTCACATCCAAAGAAGAGGTAATAAATTTTGAAAGCATGAAAGAATATTTGCTTGAAAAGGATGTAATCCTTTTTGGAGAACTCCATGATAATCCCATCGCACACTGGTTACAGTTGGAGTTGACCATAGCCACATATGAAACAAAGAGTAATTCGCTAGTCCTTGGTGCCGAAATGTTTGAAGCCGATAATCAGCTAATTATTGATGAATACTTTCAAGGGTATATCAATCAAGGTCGATTTGAAGCAGAAACTCGGCTTTGGTCAAATTACAAAACCGATTACAAACCCATTCTGGAATTTGCCAAAGACAAAAAACTCAACTTTATTGCTACAAACATTCCGCGTCGTTATGCATCCATGGTATCAGGTGGTGGTTTAGAAGCCCTGGAAAAACTTTCTGATGATGCAAAAAAATTTATTGCTCCTTTGCCTATAGAATATGATCCAGAATTACCAAGTTATAAAGCCATGCTATCCATGATGGGTATGCCGGGCAAAGGCACTGAAAGTCAAAACTTTCCTAAAGCTCAGGCCATAAAGGATGCCACAATGGCATGGAACATAAGTAGGAACATTAAAGAAAATGGAATTTTCATCCATTTTCATGGGACATACCATTCCAATAATTACGAGGGAATTGTTTGGTACTTAAAGAAATACCAACCAAACATAAACATGGCAACCATTGCTACAGTACTACAAGACGGAACAGATAAACTTGAAGAAGAGAATTTTGGTCTTGCTGATTTTATTATTGTGGTACCACAACGAATGACTAGAACTTACTAGTTATCTGCATATTATCTTAAGTTAAAGAATACATAATTCTTTTTTATTGTCTTTCCAGCAATGCAAGACACTCAACATGATGAGTTTGAGGGAAAAAGTCGTATGGCTGGATTCCTTTAACACGATACCGATAATTAGTAAGGAATTGCAAGTTCTTGCTGAGAGTTCCTGGACTACACGATAGGTATGCAATCCGTTGTGGTCTTGCTACTTTCACTATCCATTCAAGCACTTCGGGTTCCATTCCTGTTCGCGGAGGGTTGGTGTAAAGTAGTATTTGCTTTGATAGGAATAGCTGCTGAATAACCCATTGCGTAAGCTGTGGTATTCTTAATCTGCAAGAACCCCTAAGCAGGTTAGCTCCCCGAGCGTTTATTGCTGCGCATTCGATAGCTTCTCCGCTTGTTTCCACTCCAATGGATGGCACATTTTTTTGCCTCCACCTACGTAACGATGTTCCTGTCCCACAGTACAAATCAACAACCACCGTATTTACATCAGGCATTAAAAAATCTTCGGCTTTATTGAGCGATGCAAAATAGAGCTCCTGCAACTGCTGCTGAAACGAAGTAGGTCCATATACAAACCCATTGGAATCAAAGGAATATGGTTCTCCAAAAAGATTTATCCACCCACCCTTTTCAAACAATCGTCTGCCAGCCGATGGGTTACAATGTATCCATAAAGTGTCAATGCCATTATGCTTCAAATCATTTATTAGGCTATGTGTTAGCCAATCGACACTCGCCTCTTTTCGCTTTACGATCAAAGTGCATTGTGCCTTTGATATCACAATGAAAGCTAATGGAAACTCCTCATAAGGAGGTAGTTTAGACGATAGAATTTCAACCGTTTTGTTAACCAAAGGATGATGAACAGGACAGAGTGGTATAGGAATAACCTCATCAAACGATTTTGTCCCAAAAATCCAATTCTCTCCATCCCACATTGAAGCAAGGGTAACACTAGTTCTATAGTTCCATCTTTTATGCTCTTCAACCGAAATAATGGGATAAAAGACATCGTCCCATTTGATTAAAGTTTTTGTAATAAAGTATTGTTTTTGAGCAAGACTTTGCTCCTTGGTAAATTCCCTATGAGAACAGGTTCTACAATTGGGGTTACAGCCTGGCTTCAAATTGCGAACGATCATTAAATAATTCAATCAAATTAATCACCAAACTGTTTTGAGCATTCCACCATCTACAGGAATTGTAACCCCTGTTATGAAAGATGCCTTATCAGAAAGTAAAAATGCTGCGAGATTTCCTAATTCCTCTGGCTTCCCATAGCGCGACAAGGGTATTAACTCATGAAAGGATGAACGAACTTCGCTAACGCTAATTCCCTTGCTTTCAGCAATTATGCTATCTAGTTGCTCTACCCTTTCTGTATCGAACCTCCCAGGTAGGATATTATTGATACGAATATTATATGATGCCAAGTCGCGTGATAGGCTTTTTACTAAGCTAGTTACGCCTGATCTAAAAACGTTAGAGAGCAATAAAATATCTATTGGTTCCTTTACAGAAACCGATGTTATGGTTACGATGCTTCCTTTCGATGCTTTTTTCATGGCTGGCAGCGTTTCGCGAATAAGCCGCACCGCACTCATTAGGGTTAGCTCATAAGCCAACAACCATTGATCGTCTGTCAAACTATCGAAAGTTCCAGTGGGAGGCCCCCCAGCATTAATAACCAGGCCATCAATACGGCCCAATTGCCTCAAGGCAGAGTTAACCCATTGCTTAATTGATTCTTGATTTGTTACATCAAATGTGCTACAATATACTTCTGACCCTGTAGATTTGGCAATATGGGATGCAGCGTATGTTAACTTCTCCTCGTTACGGCTACCCATATACACCTTAGCTCCCTCATTTGCAGAAGACTCTGCAATTGCATACCCCAAACCCTGGCTGCTTCCTGCTACCAAAATGGCTTTACCCTTAAGAATTGGTTGCATAAAGGTTTTTTTGCTAATTTACTAAAAATACTGAAAGTTGTTAATAGTATTGCAATATAAATAGGGGCTAATATTTTAAAAACTCCAGAATTCTTATTTGTTTATGAGTATTTGTCTAATCTAACAAATATTGACAAATAGAATAATCAATGTTTACCTTCCAATAAAAGCTTCCATTTCGCTTGTAAGAGTTCTTATCTCGATCTCAGCAGCCTGAGCATTCATCTGAGCTTGCAACAGCCTAGTCTGTGCATCAAGCAACTTGTTTTGGCTCTCACGCAATTCAAGGTCGGAAATTGCACCTAACCTATATCGTTCCCAAGCTGCCTCGGTATTCTGCAAAGCAAGTGAAACAGATTTCTCCTCAACACAAACCAAATCAATGGCTTGGTTTAGCTCATTCACCATTTTAAAAGCAGCACTTTTTAGCCTTAAGGCTAAATCTTCCTGTTTAATTCTTTGGTTTTCGGCCAATATCCTTGCATTGTTTATGCGTCGGTTCGCATTAAAACCATTGAATAAAGAAATAGAGGCACCAATACCCACTGTTGGACCAAGCGTTCTGTATATTTGAACCTGTCCTTCGGGAGTTCCTGTATGTGAAAAGTTATAGGAGCTGAAAAGATTAATTTCAGGATACCTTGAACTCTTGGCTTCGCTCAACTCCAACTCGCTTATTTGTGCCGTGATACGTGCATTGAGTATTGCCTCATTCTGGTTGATAATCTTCTCATACACTTCCTCTACACTAACCAATTTGGGAACAGGTATTTCCATATTAATGCTGAAATTGACATCAGCCTCTCTTATTAAAAGTTGATTTAGGTCTGCCTTTAAATTTACTACCCTGTTTCGCTGACGGATTAGCTGGGCACTATCGGCTCGGAAATCAACTTCTGCTTGCAATTCTTGTAGCTGATAACCCACGCCTATTTTCGATTTCTCACGGGCCACATCTAATCTTTGACGCGAAAGGGCCAGCTGTTCGTTGTAGGAGCGGAATAACTTTTCGTTCAATGCTATATTATAGTATGTATACACTATATCGGCAATGGTATTTTCCACTTCAATTAGAAAAAGCAGTTCACTTTGCGCTTGAAAAAGCTCCAACTTTTCTTTTTGAATGAACATGGAAAATCCATCAAACAGTGTCCAGTTAAGCTGAACTGCAGATGACAAAGAGTAAGTAGGGTATCCGGAGATGCTTGATGTAGTCTCGTCAGAATTTTCCTGATATCTATCCTGAAAATTGTTGCTTTGATTTACATTCAATGCTAAACTTGGAAGATATCCTGCGTTGCCTAGAGTATTATTATTACTGGCAATTTCAACATTATTTTGAGCAATTTGAATTGAGTAACTTTTCTCTAACCCTATTCTGATGGCTTCCTCAATGGTTAATACTTCTTGAGAGATTGCCATAGTAGGCAAAAGGCCAATCAGCAAAAAATATAATCTACTCCTCCTCATCGATAATGATATTTGCAGTTTTCTTCGAAAAATAGGTATACATAGCTGGTACAATATAGAGAGTTAAGCCAAGGGCAAAGAGCAATCCTCCAATTATGGTAATACCCATTGGAATACGGCTGGTTGATGCAGTGCCAAGAGCTAACGCAATGGGAAGTGCTCCAAAAATGGTCGACAAGCTGGTCATAAGAATTGGACGCAAACGCTGACCGGCAGCTTCAATTACCGCCTGTGTTTTTTCAATCCCCTTTATCTTCTTTTGGTTTGCAAACTCAACAATTAGAATTCCATTCTTTGTGACAATACCCACCAGCACAATTATGCCTATTTGGCTGAAAATGTTCATGGTATGTCCCATAACATATAGCGTGATTAATGCACCTGCCAGTGCTAAAGGTACTGTAAACATAATAATTAATGGATCTCTATAGCTCTCAAATTGTGCTGCCAACACCAGATAAACTAGTATCAGAGCAAAAACAAATGCAAAATACATGCTACCCGAACTCTCCTCAAACTGCTGAGAAATTCCTGTAAGAGTTGTGGTAAACCTATCGTCTAGTATTTCGTGTGAAATTTCTCGCATGGCTTCAATCCCCTGCCCCAAGGTGACTCCCGAAACTGTAGAAGCCCTAAAGGTGGCAGAAACATACCTATTGTAACGGTATCGCTGAGGTGTTGTGCTCTCTTCTGTTATGGTTATTAGATTGCCCAATTCAACCATATTTCCCTTATCATTCCGTACCATGATGCTGGTAATATCCGAGGGGTCATCCCGAAAATGACGTTCTGACTGTCCGATAACCTGATACTGCTTACCGCTATGTATAAAGAAACCATAACGTTGTCCGGAGAAGTAAAGCTGCAATGCTTCTGCTATATCTCGAACTGTAACACCAGTAGCACGAGCCTTTTCGCGGTCTATTTCAATTTTTAACTCTGGCTTATTAAACTTAAGATTTACATCAACAACCTGAAAACGGGGATCATCCTGAGCTCGTTCCAGAAATTTAGGGACAACTTCCTTTAAACTCTCAAAGTTTGGAGCCTGTACTACAAACTGAACCGGAAGACCACCGCCCCTGCCTGCTCGAATGGTTTGATCTTGAGTCACAAAGGAACGTGCCAAGGTTTGAGTATTCAGGTAAGCCTGTATCTCGTTAGCTAGCTGCTCCTGCGATTTGGTCCGCTCATTAGGCTCTGTAAGCAGAAGCCGGACAAACCCACTGTTTCTTGCACCTGACCATCCAGGAGAGGTAAGGGCTGTAATGGCTCTGCGCTCTGGCATGGTATCAACAAAGCTAATAATATTGGTTATATACTGATCCATAAGCTCAAATGAAGTACCCTCGGGAGCTGTTGCACTAATGGTGATCCTACTCTTATCCTCAAGTGGAGCTAACTCCGATGGTATAACACTTCCTATAAAAATTATCAATGTTAAAGCAACAACTGTGATAATAAGTGCCATCCAGCGTTTTTTCACAAAGGCTGACAATGAGTTTTGATACCCTCTTGAAATTGCATCGAAAAAACGACCCATTGTAGATGCAAACCAGCTTTCCTTCTTCTTTGTTCCTAGAACCCTTACGCTTAGCATAGGGGTTAATGTGAGAGCCACAAAAGAGGAGATTATGACTGCTCCCGAAAGAACAATTCCAAACTCTCGGAATAGACGTCCTGTAATACCTTGCAAAAAAACTATGGGCATAAAAACCGATACAAGGGTTATGGTAGTTGATATAATGGCAAAAAATATTTCCTTGGTTCCCTCGTGTCCAGCTTGTCGAGGTTTCTTCCCTTTCTCAATTTTTGAATAGATATTCTCCACCACTACAATGGCATCATCAACAACCAAGCCTGTTGCTAGTACTATTCCCAGAAGAGAAAGCACGTTGATGGAAAAATCCATAATGTACATTACAAAAAAGGCACCTATGAGTGAAATTGGTATTGTAATCATTGGGATTAGCGTAGTGCGCCAACGGCGCAAAAAAACAAAGATCACAATAACTACAAGGATAAAAGCAATAAGGATGGTATCCCTTACCTCCTTAACCGCTTTTCGAATTGAAGTTGTGATATCAATGGCAACATTCAGCCTAATATCTTCGGGTAACTCTTGTTTTAGCTGTTCTACACGCTTATATACCTCATCAGCAATGGTGATATAGTTTACCCCTGGCTGGGGTGTAATGGCGATTCCAATTTGCGGAGTACCGTAGTTTCCCCTAAAAATGGTTCGTTCATTTTCGGGCGATAGCTCTGCTCTTCCCACATCCTTAAGCTTTACAGGAACACCATTAACTTCCCTAATGATCAGGTTGTTGAAATCCTCTTCGGTTTCAAGTCTACCAAGTGTTCTAATGGAAAGATCTGTATAATATCCCTCGATGGTGCCTGTTGGCAATTCAATATTTTCTCTGCTGAGCGCTAGCCTGATATCGCTAGGGGTTAGGCCAAAGCCTGATAGTTTATTTGGATCGAGGTGCAGACGCATTGCGTAACGTTTTTCTCCCCATATGCCTACTTGACTAACCCCTGTAATGGTTTGTAATCGTTCTTTTATTAAGTTGTTTCCAATGTCAGAAAGGCTTAGTAAGTCACGGGTATCGCTTTGAGCTGTGATAATGATGATTGTTTCAGCATCTGCATCGGCTTTTGAAACTACTGGAGCGTCAATATCTGGGGGCAAACGCCTTACTACCTGCGACATTTTATCCCGTACATCGTTGGCAGCAGCTTCCATGTCAACACCTAATTCAAACTCAATGGAAATAGAGCTACGCCCATCCATACTACTTGATGTGAGGGATTTTATTCCTGCAATCCCGCTTAATGCAGCTTCAATGGGCTCTGTTATTTGAGCTTCAATTACATCAGCATTTGCTCCAACATAAGATGTACTTACCGACACAACCGGCGGGTCAACGCTGGGATATTCCCTTACGCCGAGGAAAGTGTAACCAACCACTCCAAAAATAACAATAACAATTGACAATACCGATGCAAGTACAGGACGGTTTATACTCAGTGATGATAGACTCATTATATTGAATTTATTTTATTTTATCCTAATGCATGGAAAGGTTACCAAAAAAGGTAATTGTACCAAATCGACTACATCTGTTTACCAGCCATCAACAATGTTAATAGAAATTGGTGTTCCTTCTCTAACCTGAAGCAAGCCTGATAGCAGAAGTGTATCCCCCGGCTGTATTCCCGAGACTATTTCAACAGCCGTAGCCGTACGGATTCCAGTTTCAACAGGAACAAAGGTTGCTCTTCCTGATCGAGCAAGCACAACATTTTGTCCACCCAATACGGGCACAAGGGCGTGTGGAGGAATTAGTAACGTTTCGGGATTTCCGTTCAGCGTGAATGAAACCCTTGCAAAAGAACCCGGTATCATCTCACCTCTAGGGTTAGGGCTATGTGCCCGAGCTCTCAAGGCTCTAGTTTGTTGGTCAATAACCGACTCGGTGGCATAAATTCTTGCTTTGTGTTGTGTTGGGTAGTGCCCTAGGGTAAAAGTAACCTCTTTACCAATCTTCACACTATATGCATAACGTTCGGGTACTGAGAATTCGAGCCTTAATGGGTCGTCCTGAATAAGGGTTGCCAATACTGTATTGGCACCTATAAAACTACCAGGACTTACATTCCGTAAACCTATACGTCCATCGAAAGGAGCTCTTATTTCTGCTTTTTCAATCTGTGCTTCAGATAGCCTTACATCGGCTTTTATACCATCTACTCTATTTACAGCAGCATCAAGATCCTGCTGACTTAATGCGTTTATTTCTTTTAACCTTTGCATCCTTACCAGATCGTCCTCAGCAAGTTTTAAGTCTGATTTCAACTTCTGAAGTCGAGCTCTTATCTCGCTATCGTTTAATCTAGCAAGCAGTTGTCCCTTCTTTACTGATCTTCCTTCTTCAATATGAAATTCCACAAGTTTTCCAGTGGTTTCGGCTCGTAACTCCACCTCTTCACCTGCTAAAAGCGTTCCCGACAATGATAAACCTTGTGATAAAGGAAGCGGTTTAACGACATATACTTCAACTGCTAAACCTGTTCTGGCTCTCTGGCTAGGTTCTTGATTCTTCTTACCTTCTTCACTACAACTAATGAAAAGGAATAGAACTAATCCGATAGGAACTAGAATAAATTGAGTAATATTTCTCGTAATCATAAAAAAGTTGATATTTACATTAGTAAATATATGACAAAAAAAGAAGGAAAAGGTTTAGATTGATTGTATTTATTATGATAGGTAAATTTTTTCAAAAAAAATCATTTACAAAAACCATAAATAATATTTTCATCAAACAATTGTTTACATTGCAAAAAAAATTTAATATGACTGTTTCAAACATTAAGGTTTTTGAAGTTTCAAGCAAAAATGACCTTAGACAATACATTCATCTTCCATCAAAAATACATGGGAATCATTCAAACTGGGTTCCTCCCATATACATGGACGAATGGACCTTTTACAATCCTAAAAAAAACGAAGCCTTCGCGCATAGCAGCACTATTCTTCTTCTTGCCAAAAAGCATGATGATGTAGTTGGGAGAATTATGGGAATTATCAATCATCAATACAATCAAAAGCGTAAAATAAAGGATGCTCGTTTCTGCTTTTTAGAAACTTTCAATGACGCTGAAGTTGCTCACGCCTTGCTCCATAGAGTTGAGCAATGGGCGGAAGAAAAGGGTATGGAAAGGATTGTTGGGCCCCTTGTTTTTTCCGACAAAGATCCTCAAGGCCTATTAATTGAGGGGTTTGACGAACCAAATGTGATTGCTACCAATTGCAATTTCCCCTATCTTGTTGATCTTGTTGAAAGTGCAGGGTATTCCAAGGAACTCGATCTAGTGGTTTACAAGATCATAATTCCCGATACTATCCCCGATTTTTACTTCAAAGTTTACGAAAGGGCCATTAAAAATAATGGAAGTTTAAAAGTAGTCAATCTAACATCTAAAAGAGATATAAAACCATATATACGTCCTGTTCTTAGCTTGATGAATGAAACATTTAAGGACATTTATGGTTTTGCCGAGCTTACAGAAAAAGAGATGGATGAATTTGCCAGCAGATATTTAATGGTTCTAGATCCTCGTTATTTGAAGGTTATTGAGAATGAAAAAAGGGAAGTAATTGCATTTATACTTGCAATGCCAGATTTAAGTGAGGGGGTTAAAAAAAATAGGGGATACATGCTACCCTTTGGAATTTTTAAGGTTTTCGCTGCACAAAGAAAAACTAAGCAGCTAAACCTGCTCCTTGGAGCCATTAAACCTGAGTATCAGAACAAAGGTATTGATACCATTCTGGGGGTTTCGCTAATAAAGGAAGCCATAAAAGCTGGAATGACTCACCTTGACAGCCACCTTGAGATGGAAACAAATACCAAAGTACGAGCAGAAATGGAGAAAATGGGTGGGGTTGTTTACAAGAGATTCAGAATTTTCTGTAAAGACCTAATGGCTGTCGATACCCATCTTCATTAAATATAAGTGCTTCAGGGTTTTGGTTATTTCATCCATGTACTCGTTAACTGCCTTTACGCTTCCAGGAAGAGTATAAATAAATGTGTTGCCCATCAACCCTGCCACTCCTCTGCTTAGCAACGCATTGGGTTTTTCTGTACCATATTTTACCCGGATCATCTCCATGATACCCGGAATCTCCTTATCGAGCATCTCCTTTACCACTTCAGGAGTAATATCACGCTCACCAATTCCTGTACCACCCGTGGTAATCACCAAGTCGTAACTCATTTCCTTGGCTTTTAGCAGGTTTCCACGAAGCATGCGATCATCATCAGGAATAACTATTGTATCTACGCTATGTTGCCATTTAATCTTTTGAAAAAAATCATCAACCCTGCTTACCACTGCAGGCCCGCTTCTATCGTCATAGGCCCCCTTGTAAGCACGATCACTAAGTGTAATAACCAGCACTTTGTATATCTTAGGAATATACTCTAACTGATCGCCGGGCTTGAGTATGCCTGATTTTTTTACCCAAAGAAAAATTCCCTCCTTGGGCATTACACAATTACCAACCTCACGGTAGATTGCACAGCTATCGCCATGGCAGGCCTTGCCAATTTGAGTTACCTCAAACTCAACATTTTCACCCACAAAACGATCACCCGGATTGGTGTTTACCAACTCTAAACCTTCAGTAGTAATGTTTTCGGCAAACTCACCAAATTTTATTTCTCTGCCAGCCAGCTTGGCAAACCTATCAAAGCTCTCCTTGCCCAGCATGCTTACTTGTCGATGCCAATCGCCCGAATGAGCATCGTTGGTTACTCCAAACTCGTTCAATTCTATGCTTTCAACTGGTAGTTTAATGGTTCCCTTCTCGGTTGAAATATTAACTGATAGTACCTTGACTTTTTGCATGGCATTAATTCTAAGACTAGTTTAAAAATCCTTCTTCGTTTTCTCCAACAATTTAATTTCTCCAATTACCATATGCTTATCCACCGCTTTACACATATCGTATATTGTTAGCAAAGCTACCGATACTGCCATTAAGGCTTCCATCTCTACGCCAGTTTGCCCAACACATTTTACTGTACTGCTAACCCTAACTCCAGTTTCAGTAATCGATGCTTTCACATCAATCTTCGTAAGCAACAAGCTATGACACAGAGGAATAAGATCGTATGTGCGCTTGGCAGCCTGTATACCAGCAATTTCGGCAACTGTAAGCACATCACCTTTTTTCATGCTGTTTTCGCTGATAAGCGAAATGGTTTCTGGCTTTAAATCTATATTGCCGATGGCTTTCGCTTCACGAATTTGATTAGGCTTTGAACCCACATCAACCATATTTGCTTTGCCTTTGTCGTCGGTATGAGAAAAATTCATTTTTTTATTTTGATATCAGTTTCGAGTTATCTGTTCCTTTGCATAGAATGAATAAAAAACTTTCAATTTCACTACCCCCCAATATTATAAAACTCTCCTGAAGTGCTAATTCCGCCACATTCAGGCTTGGTTTCAATTGCCTTTAAAATTGCCTCACGTGCACCCAATTTCCTTACACTGTATTCAATATCACTAAAAAGACATGGCTTAACCATTCCATTGGCAGTGAGACGAAGTCTATTACATCTTGCGCAATCGCCCCCTTCGCCCCCCTCAACTACGCCATGAATTCCATTATCCAAATCCATTAATGGAATAAAACGCACCTGAAAGCCATGCTCCTTAGCAAAATCTTTCAATTCAAGAGCGTTTGGTTCTTGGGAAGATTCCTTTACAACACAGTTAATTTTTATTGGCTTAAAACCAATTTCTTTTGCTTTAAATATTCCATTCAGCACATCTTCCAATTTCCCGCCACGAGTAATATGGGTGTACTTTTCGGGATTAAGGGTATCTAAGCTTACATTTATTCTCTTAATTCCAGCATCATAGATAGGTTGAGCATATTGTTCCAAGCGGGTTCCGTTGGTTGTCATCGATAAATCGTTGATTCCTTCAATCTGTGCAATCATTTTTACCAAATCAACAATTCCTTTACGCACCAATGGCTCACCTCCGGTGATGCGAACCTTGTTGATTCCCATCATTGAAGCTATACGTGTAAAGTCTACTATTTCATCAAAGGTTAGGATATCCTCGTGTTTAAGCAAGGTAACACCTTCGGAGGGCATACAGTAGGTACAACGCAAATTGCATCGGTCTGTGACCGAAATGCGCAAGTAGGTTATATGCCTGTTAAAGTGATCGTACATTCACAAGATCTCCTTTACTTAATATGCTTACCCCTATGGTAACCATTACCATAGCTGTTGCCTTGGCTAGGGCAAAGATATGAGCAGACCCATGATAATTAATTGGTTCTATCTCGCCCTTACTATTAATCTTAGCTGGGACAAGCGCAAGCCGATCAGCTCTTTTTCGCTTATAGTCATTTGCCAAAGGCATTAGCTGAATATCCTTAATGGGTTTAACCGCTTCCATCATTTGGAGTATGGCTGTTCGCACCAGCAAATCGAATTGGAATAGTGACGATACAGGGTTTCCTGGAAGTCCAAAGATCAACTTTTTGCCCTTTACTCCAAAAACCGTAGGTTTACCGGGTTGTACAGCCATGGTTTGGAACTTGATTTCAACACCCAAATCTTTTAATACCTTTGGAACAAAATCGAAATCGCCCATTGAAACTCCCCCTGTAAGCACCACAATATTGCTCTCTTCAAGAGCATTGGCAATGGCATTTGTTGTTGCCGTTGGAGTATCCTCAACTATACCACCGTAAACTGGCTCGCCGCCTGAACAAACAACCTGTGTGTAAAGTTGATGGCCGTTGCTATTTCGGATTTGGCTGGCCTTTGGCTTTTCCTCTACCTCAACAAGTTCATCCCCTGTAATAAGAACCGAAACCTTTGGTTTACATGAAACTACAACATTGCTTACTCCAACTGATGCAAGTATGGCAATATGCTGAGGCTCTATAAGGGTGCCCTTATGCAGAACCGTGTCGTTAACATTAATATCCTCGGCAAAATGGGCAATATTGGTTTTTGTATCTTCCCCAATAAATCTAATGGTATTCTCATCAATAATCTGTGTTTCCTCAACCATTATCACACAATCTGCATTCTTTGGAACAGGCGCACCAGTCATTATCTTTGAACAAATTCCTTTCTCAATGGATTTTGTGGGCAACTGCCCTGCTGGGATTACTTCGACAACTCTCAAATTGCTCTGCAGATCTACCCTACGGCACGCATACCCATCCACCGCTGACTTATCGAAAGGGGGCATATTGATATCGGAAACCACATCAACCGCCAAAATCCGACCCAGCGATTCCCAAAGGGAAACCGTTTCAGCTTTTCCTAAGGGTTTTGAAAATTCAATAACCTTACTCACTGCAAATTCGAGAGATACCATTTCTTTTAAAATTGAAGTGCAAAAGTCGTAATTATTTTGGGGAAGCCAAAACGATTTGCAAAAAAATACATATTGAATTGTAGTATTAAAGAATATTGAGCTATTCCTTTTAAGAAATCAACAAAGAAAACCAGAAAAAGTTAAAGGGTATTTTTATCGTCATCAGCATTTACGTCTGGGGATTCATTGGATTTTGAATTTCTCCAAAAAAACAATCCCTTTCTTAGTAGAAGACCATAAAAACTTCTGACTGTTGCTGATTTTTCGATGCATGGTACTAACAAGCTGCTAAAAACTATGCTAAATAGAATAACTGCATATGTTATATCGCGAATGAATTCACCTCCATCTATTCCATGTTGGAAAGGTAATGACGCTAGAACGGCAGCAGCTAAACCCTTGGGGACCATAACGCTGAACATGGTTAAGTCGAACGTGGGAAACGTTTTGCGTATGGCAATTTTAACTATAGGAATCCTTAAGCAGAAAATAATTACAGTAACAAAAAGCCCCAAAACCAAAGCCAGTACATTGAGCAATTGAATTGATAAACCTATGTATACGAAGAAGAATGTTTTAAGAATAAACACGATCTCGCCAAAGAATATTTTTTCGGTTTCGTTTAGTGAAATGGATTTGTTGGCTACAAATTTTTTCATAAAACCTATGTAAAAGATATCAATATTGGCCAGCGTAATACCAAATGCTAAAGCCGAAATGGCACCACTAAACCCCAAAATCTCAGCAATGCCATAGATTATGAATACGAATGCCGGAGTTGTAAAAATGGCATTCCTTATCATTCGAATTCTATTGAGAAAAAATGACCACACCATTGCACCTACCCATCCCAAAAAAGCAGCAAAGAAAAACGAGGAAATAATTTTACCAATTACAAACCCAATTTTTACCTCATCGACATTGAACGTTTCAAGGAGTGCAAGTGCAATTACAATACATAGCACATCGCTTAAAGCCGATTCTAGAACCAGTATAGTTTTGGAATCTTTTTTTATATTAAGGTGCTGTACCATTGGGATAACAACAGCGGAAGAAGTTCCCCCGAGAATGGCTCCAAGCATAAAACCAGCAACAGGGTTTAATCCAAAGATTAGCCAGGCAATCAGCCCAATGGCTACCATGGTTACAAAAAAATTGGTTATTGTAAGGGCTGTTGTCCCACGAATCGCATTTTTAAGGGTATCCATTCTCAGAGCTAATCCCCCCTCGAACAAGATAATAACCAGCGTAATTGTGGTAAACATTGGTCCTGCAATACCAAAATCGGCCGGAGAAACCAATCCCAAAATTGGTCCCAGTAAAAGCCCAATGATCATCAGTAGCAATACATCAGGGATTCGCTTCCGCTCGAATATGCTGGTAAAAAGATGTGAAAGAAATATTAAGAGTCCAACGAATACAATTATTGCAGCACTTTCCATTTTACTAAGCCATGCATTAGGTTACGAATCTAGTCTTTATCTATTGGGGTATACATCCATATAGATCGGAAAATGGTCGCTATACCCTCCATGATATCTAAAACCTATATAGGTTCTGAAAGGACGAATTCCAACAAAAGCTTCATCGGGTTCCACCAAAAAATCGGCTTGAAAAATTTTTCCTCCATCAAGATTAGCGTAAACCCCGTGCTTTCGATTCAGTAAACTTTTCGATACAATCATCATATCGATAACCTCCCAAGCACCCTGATACTTAAGAGTTCCCAAGCCCTTCGACACGTAAGACTGATGCAGGTTATAAAGCCCATCGGGCTTAAGGGGTTCCTCGGGTGGCAATGCCCCAAGACCTTTGATTAATGGTGGGCTATTTGGTGTATCGTTGAAATCGCCCATAATAATAATTCGGGCATCGGGATAGAAGATTCGGATGGAATCGACTTTACTTCGAACCACTTTAGCGGCTGCAATTCTGCCAGGTTCTGTGGCCAGCTCTCCGCCATACTTCGATGGCCAATGGTTCACAAAAACGTGAAGGGTGTCCCTGCCATCAAGAATGCCACGAGCATAAAGCACTTCACGCGTCATTCGGGTTGAATCGTCGGGGTAGTAGACTCTGAAAAATCGTTCCTCCTCAACGGTAAATTGGTCGGGGCGATAGATCAATGCCACGTCAATTCCACGCCTGTCGGGCGATTCACGATGAACCAGTTGGTAGTTGAATTTAGAGAGGGGAGTGTGCCTGGTAAGCCGTTCCATTACAAACCTATTCTCTACCTCACAGAAACCCACCATTGTTGGTGGATCCCATTCGCCCACAGCTGTAATCACCTTATAAATATTGTTTAACTTATCATTCATCCGTCGCCATGTCCAGAATCGTGCACCCTCTGATGTAAATTCATCGTCGTTGGTAAGGCTATCGTTGAAAGGATCGAAAAGATTCTCGACATTGTAGAACATAATTCTGTAGAGATCCTGCCCATGTCCTACATTGATAAGTAGGTAAAAAATGATTAGAGGTATCAGGGTGGATGTTAACAATCGGTTGCCAATGATATTCATTCGAAACGAGTTATGTTTAACGATAGCTGTAGTAAAAGCTAAAGATAGCAACAATTTGGCAATACCATGAAATGATCATGACAAAATGAAAGTTACTCGATTCGCTCGTATGCTCCCAGATCGGGGCCTTCATCGTTCAGACGACTCACGTTATTTAGATCAACGGGGAATTGAAGGGCTATGTCGTACAATCCAAAATCCTTTGCAATGCTTAGGGTATCAAGTTCATAGCAATTGGTATAAGGATCCTTGAATTTAGGGTTTTCGGTTAGCACGTTAATAAAGCGTGTTTCATCGGTAAGATCAACCCCCGAGGTAACCCTGAGTACAGTATTCTCAAACTTATAGTTCATCAGGGCATCAACGGGTTGGCCTAAATAGGTATTATCCACGCTCAACTCGTTACTTCTTGTACCGTAAATTATGCAGTTGGCAAAGTACGCCTCTTCCATATCCCTTGTTTCAACAAACCACGAACCATCAGGTGGATCTAATTGATATTCATAGTAATTATTTAGAATTAGAGAGGGTCCCTTTCGGTTGATATACTGCCCCCAGTAGTTGGCAATGGTGCAATGGTAAAAACGGTATCTTCCTCCCCACATTAAGGCAACAGGGTAATATGTCACATTAGCGAAAAGGCAGTTTCCCGCTTCGACAATTGCTCCGCGGGCATACAACGCTGTATAGCTCATGTTCAATACCTTTGTATTATGAATTTTGAGGGTTGGCACCCCCTCGAAAACAAACGTATCGACAACAATTCCAAGAATTCCATTCTTTATCTCTGCCCAATCGATATGATTGCTATGGCTTCCTGCCCTTAACCAAATTCCACCCCACTGCCCAGCCTTATCGCGGTAAAACGATTCCAGCCGATCTCCTTCGAAGACTACTGGATTATCAGGAAGCCCATTAACCTTAAGGCTACCTCCAACATATAATAGGGTATTATTATGCAGATGTATATGTGTTCCTGGTTCAATTGACAACTCAACTCCAGGTAAAACCCATAGGCTATCGATGATAAGGTATGGCTTATCGGCTGTGAAAACTGTATTGGAATAAAGCACTTGCCCCTTTAGCATGTGCACATCCTGACCCCATGACATCAACTTCACATCCTGAAAATTCCCATTGGTTTCAAATATTACGGAATCAGGAATCAGCAAAGGAGCGTTCTGGTCGGTAGGATTTATGGTAACCTCAACAAATACGAATAGGCTATCCTTACCTCTAAGCAAAATGTCCTTTGCATGATTGGTAGCTTCGCCATCAACATTTATCCTGTATGGTGAGGTTGTGCCCCCTGCCAAACGAACTGATGATATTACCACATCGCTTTTATTTCTGTTGTAAACTTTAAAATACCTTGTGGCTGATCCAATGGTAGTGAACACCGTGTCGAACATCATGGTATCGGTGCTAAAGCTAAGCTTTAGAGATGAATCGAATGATATATTCTCCTTTTGGCACGATGCGAAATAGAAGGCAGTGATTAGGAATAAGGGGATAATGGCTTTTCTCATTACTGATCTTAAAAACAATAAACAATCTAATAAAATGAATAACTAAAGAAAATTGAAAATATTGTAAATCTTAAAAAATCAATTTTATACTTTTTTACTGCCAAAAAAACTATTTAACTTCCTGTTCAATAGCCTTATTCAATCGCCTTATTTCTCGACCGAGGAATGAAATAGAAATTATACCTGAGATAAAATCGGAGATAGGAGCAGTAACCCAAACTCCTGTAAGACCCCAAAGGTGTGGAAGTAATAAGAGTAAGGGAATAAGAACTATTACCTGCCGCAGAAGTGAGATGAAAGCTGAAATACCTGCTTTTCCAGTGGACTGAAAGTAGTTCCCCACGATGATCTGGAAACCTACCAATGGTAGTCCTAACATAAAAATCTGTAAACCCTGCTTCCCTAAAGCCAGCAGTTCGAGATCGGATGTATTGAACATTTTAATTACCTGAGAAGGGAATAGTTCCATCACTACAAATCCCCCAATTGAAAGTAAAACTGCTGCCTTCAGGCAGATGAAGAGGGTTTGTTTTACCCTCACAAAGTTTCCCGCTCCGTGGTTAAAACCCAAAATAGGCTGTGCGGCCATATTGATGGCTATAATCGACATCACCACCATCATGGCTACACTATTAATTATTCCCATAGCTCCTACCGCCAAATCGCCACCATACTTAATCAATTGTATGTTAAATAGTCCATGAACAAAACTTGCTGCGAACTGCATGGCAAAGGGAGAAAATCCAATGGTTAAAATTGATACAATAATTGATCGGCTAAGCCTAAAATTTGAAGATCGAAGTTTTATTACCGATTGTTGCGACCTGAAGTGATATATTACCCAAATACAAAGGATAAAATGTGAAATAATCGTTGCCCAAGCTACTCCCTGTACTCCCATATTGAATACAAAAATAAAAATGGCATCTAGAATTATATTCGTTCCGGCACTGATTAGCATTGAATACATGGCAATACGTGCATTACCTTCGGACCTAATCATATTATTAAGCGAGAAACCAACCATGTGAAACATAGCTCCAAACAAGATTATATTCAAATAGTCGTTAGCATAGCCAATAGTTTCATTGCTTGCCCCAAAAAGACGTAGCAAAGGATCTTTAATGATAAAACCAAGAATAGTGAGAAAAATTGAAGTAAATACCATAAGGGTAAATGCATTGCCTAATACCTTTTCGGCACGAACAAAATCTCTTTTTCCTAAGAATATGGAAATTCTTACCCCCGCGCCCATTCCTATAAGCATCCCAAAGGCCATCATAATGATCATAATAGGAAATACAACACTTAAACCTGTTAGGGCAAGTGAACCCACTCCTTGTCCTACAAAAATTCGGTCTACGATGTTGTATAGTGAATTAATGATTACCCCTGTAAACGCAGGCAGAAAAAACTTCCAAAGTACTCTTCGAATGGGAGCTTCAGCAAGTAACTGAATATTTTGGTGCTGTTTATCCAATTGTTTTTTATTAGCCTGCAAAGGTAATTATTCTCATCTCGAGAACGAGGATACCATAAAAAAAATAGAATCAATAGAAAAACGACTTTTTTATCTTGAACAATACTTTAGTCAATACTAATATCACAATATAAAATGATAACCACAAACCTATCGATGAACTTGATATTTAATTTACAATAATTTAAATCCAATGCTCAATTCAAAAAAACGATATATTTGTATTTAAAATAAAAAAAATAACAGTATGATGGTTAAGTTTAAGAATCCTATAAAGCTACTTCTCATAACAATCCCATTCATCATGTCGTGCAATTCAAAGCAAAAAGTCGATCTTATTATTAAAAATGCTAAAATATACAGTGTCGATCAATCTTTCTCGGTTTACCAAAGCATGGTAGTCCACAATGGAATAATCGTTGCGATGGGAACTGATGAAACTATTGACAGGCAATACACAGGAAAGCAAGAGTACGACCTTAAAGGGAAACCAGTATACCCTGGTTTCATCGATCCGCATTGTCATTTTTTAAGTTACGGACTAAGTTTAAGAAATGCTTCTCTATCTGGGGCTGGTTCATGGAATGAAGTGGTTGATCGATTGACTTTACATCACAAGAAATTCCCCTCGGATTGGATTTTGGGTAGAGGGTGGAACCAGAACGAATGGGATGTCAAGGAATTTCCCACAAAGGAGTTGCTCGATAAAGCTTTTCCCAATAATCCTGTGCTGCTCACACGTATTGATGGTCATGCTGCCATAGCCAATTCCAAAGCACTTGAAATGGCAGGGTTTAACCCCGACACAGTAGTAATTGGTGGCGATTTAATAAAAGAGAATGGAAAACTTACTGGTGTGCTCATCGACAATGCCATCAATCTTGTTCGTGACCTTATCCCAGAATATTCAAAAACAGATAAGGAGAGCGCCCTTATGAATGCTCAAAACGATTGCTTTGCAGTAGGCTTAACATCGGTTAGCGATGCAGGTTTAGATTTAAAAGATGTTCTGCTCATCGATGAAATGCACCAAAATGGTAAATTGCAAATGAGGGTTAACGTGATGCTAAGCCCTACCGATGAGAATTTTGAGCATTTCGTACAAAGCGGAATCTATTCAACCCCAAGCCTTACAGTTCGAACCATTAAACTTTTTGCCGATGGCGCACTTGGTTCAAGGGGTGCATGGCTTCTTGAACCATACAGCGATGTAAAAAACACCATAGGTCTCCAACTAGAGACTCACCAGAAACTTTCAGAAATCTGTCAAAAAGCCTTTGACGCTGGCTACCAGGTTGCCACCCACTGCATTGGCGATGCTGCGGTTAGGCTCATGATAGATGTTTACGAGCAATTTCTTACCCCAGGTAACGATCTACGTTGGCGTATAGAGCATGCTCAAACGGTGCACCCCGATGACCTTCATCGTTTTGATGATCTTAATATAGTACCCTCTGTTCAGACAACCCACGCCACCTCCGATATGATATGGGCAGCCAAAAGGCTGGGTGATCGGATTAAAACCGCGTATATCTACCAGGATCTCCTCAAGCAAAATGGATGGTTACCTAATGGAAGCGATTTCCCCATTGAGCATATCAATCCAATTTACGGTTTTTACGCTGGTGTTGCACGTAAAAATCTTGAAGGATTTCCTCCCAATGGCTTCCAAATGGAAAATGCTATCACTCGTGAACAGGCTCTTAAAGGTATGACCATTTGGGCAGCAAAAGCTGCTTTCGAAGAAAATCAAAAAGGTAGTCTAGAGCCAGGTAAAGTTGCCGATTTTATTGTTCTTGAAGAGGATTTAATGGAAGTACCCATTGATAAACTTCCTCTTTTAAAGGTAGAAATGACTTTTATTGATGGAAAAATTATGTTTTTAAAGCGTTAGTTGAGCTTTGTTTCTTAAATTTGTATTAACACTCCTCATTACTTTGATTGTCAAACATGGAAATTCGATTAGCTCAGGAACAGAATCTGATTGAGGTTATTTATATTGTAAGAGAATGTGCTCAACAGCTCATGGAAAAAGGTGTTAGGAATTGGCATAATACACAATCGGATTATGCTGATATTTCAAAAGATATTTCTAACAACTACGTATATCTGGTTTCAATAAAAAAAGTACCCATCGGTACAATTACCCTTAAGCCTGACGACTCAGATACTAATAAAACCAATATTGATAGACTAGCCATATTTCCTCATTTTCAACGTAGGGGTTATGCCAAAGCATTGATTGACTTTGCCATAGCCGAAGCTTCAAAAAAAGGATCAACAGCAGTACGTGGAACCGTTCCCTGTAACAATAAATCCCTTTGCCAACTTCTCGAAGAGAAAGGCTTTAAAAATCTTGGAGCAAGCGGTGAAATTCCCAATGAAATGGTAAAAATTCTTTTTGAAAAAGAACTCGATAAGTCCTTATAAAACACCCTCTGTTCTGCTTAAAAATAAAAAAGCCTGAATTTAACACGGTCAATCCTGTTTATTTCTAATGCTGGAAAAGGAATTTTTATTAGATTAACGGTTTGGAAAACTGTTCGGATCCATTTTCTTTTAACAGGAATTCTAGAAAAATCTATATCCAACGATAAGAAACACTGCCTATATCTCTCCAAATGTGGAAAGGGTTCTCCTTGATAATAAGTTGGATTTTCAAATTCATAAATCATCCCATTGGCACTATATCCCAAGGCAAAGTTTAGCCAATTTGGGACTGACTGAATCCCAGTTATTCCTCTAATATTTACCGAAAACCAGTGGGTGTGTCCATTATAATCAAGGAAAAAACTTTCCAAATAATTAGTTCCAAGAATATGATGATACTTAGGGTAGCCACTAGGGGAGTATGAAAACTTCATTAACACTAGTTGTTCATTAAAAATAGTCTCTTGAAATAAAAATAATGTTGAACCAAAAGTATTTGCTGCAACATCCCACAACGAAAATCCCCAGCCCTCGTATAAACCGTCAAAAACCTCTATGGGAAATTGAAATACAAAACCCATAGAACCACCCCAAAGTAAAGCTCGTTTTTTGTCAACACCTGCCCATCGTAAAGCTCTGTAAGCAGCAAAACTTTCCCAATATGCAGCATAAGCATGACCAAACTTGTCCATCTGTAAGTAACCCCTGCCATCGTTGTAGAAGTGAAAAGGCACACGATCATGATCTTTATACCAAACTAAACTAAGGTATGATAATCCTGCAGAATAGATACCAAGCCCACTCCCAACAACAATTTTAACATGTTTTGGTGTAATGGTATCTGGATAATTATCGAATTGTGGGATTTGGGTAAAACCCTCTAAAAATGCAATCAATACCCAAAGAAGAATTATTAACTTTTTCACGGCATACGTTTAAATGTGATTTAACTCATTTGGATAAAAATCTTGATAATTGAATTATCATTCAATGCAATGCATATTTTTTTTATGCTATATTTGGATTCAGGTATAAGTTCATTTTTTTTAAATTGATCAAAAATGCAATTTATTTGATCAAAACAAGTTAAATTATTAATCTAATTTACCCTTGTTTACGTTGTTTTTCAATATATTTTTAATAATTTTGAAAACTTTGTGTATATATTAAATACATTATTCTTTTTAAACAGCGAAATGAGCTGGAAAAATCATATTTATTTCATGATAATTGCTTTACTGACAATAACAAATGTTGTCAAAGCGCAAGATCCAGGTTTTTCTCAAGTATACTCAAATCAACTTTACTTAAATCCAGCCTACGTCGGAAACCCATTCTATATGCGTGCAAAGTTAGTCTATCGCAACCAATGGCTAACAACACGATCGCCATATACAACATATGGAGTAAGTTTCGACAGATACTTTATTAATGCTAATAGTGGCTTAGGAGTAAATATTGTTAACGACAGACAGGGACAAGGATCGCTTAATCGCCTTGCTGCAGATATTGTCTATTCATATACAATTCAGGTCACGTACGATCTTCAACTTAGGGGTGGTATTCAGGCAGGTGGTATTTTAAAATCACTGAATACAAGCAATTTGATTTTTCCTGACATGATTGACCCCACAGGTGAAATAATTGGATCCCCTGATTTCTCTGGTTATTCTAAAATTGTTCCTGACTTTGCCGCCGGCATTGCTGGCGAATGGGATATTTTTTATGGAGGAATTTCTGTTCACCATCTTGCACAACCAGTTGAATCAAAATATGGTCAGCAACGTGTTGTCCTTCCAAGAAAATACACAGCTCACTTTGGTTGTGATATAAACATTTATAAAAGATATCTATTCAGAAAAAACTTATACATATCTCCCAATATTCTTTATCTACAACAACAAGATTTTAGGCAAATTAATGTTGGACTTTATCTTTCCAACCATTTTTTTTCTGCAGGCTTTTGGCTAAGAGAAAATCTAACTTTAGCAAGCCATACCTTTGTATTCCTTGCAGGATATCATAACGACGAATACACTGTTGGCTACAGTTATGATTTTAGTATCTTTAAGGGAGGTTTTAGAGGGATAAATACATCGACTCATGAAGTAACCTTTGGAAAGAATTTTCAGTATAAGGCAAGAGTAAGGAAAAAAATTCGTTATATTAAAAGTCCGAAAATATAGTTTTTTTCGTTCTTGTAGTATTATCAATACAATTATTATTATATTTGAAGTTGTAAACTTCTTGAACCAAAAGGAAAAACCATCAATTATGAAATTGAAGCACAGTTATTTATTTTTGCTAATAGCAGGGGTAGCAGGGCTATCATCCTGCAGTATTTTCGGTGGAAAATCAGGTGAATCATCAACCACTGGTTGGAGATATAATGACCCCAACTATGGTGGTTTCGAGGTTGTTACAGATTATACCCCAAAAGCGGGTCCTGGTTTAGTTTTCATCGAAGGTGGTACCTTTATTATGGGCAGAGTGGAGCAGGATATTATGTACGATTGGAATTCAATACCCAGAAGGGTTACAGTTGCATCGTTCTATATGGATGAAACCGAAGTTAAAAACGTTGACTACCGAGAGTACCTTTTCTGGTTACGAAGGGTTTACGTTTCTTACCCCCAGGTATATAAAAATGCTCTCCCAGACACCTTGGTTTGGCGTAGCCCCTTAGGCTATAACGATCCATACGTAACTAACTATTTTAGACACCCTGCATACAATGACCATCCTGTAGTTGGTGTTAGCTGGCTACAAGCAAACGATTATTGCCTGTGGCGTAGCGATAGGGTTAACGAAATGCTCTTGGTCAAGGGTGGATGGATTAATCTCGACCTACAGCAAAAAGACCATGAAAACTTCAACACGGATGCATACCTATTGGACAAATACGATGCTTCTGTTAGAAATACGAAACCCAGCTTAAAGCCTGGCGAAGAAGAAGGTAGGAAAATTACCTTTGAGGATGGCATTCTATTACCAAAGTATAGACTTCCAACTGAAGCAGAATGGGAATTTGCTGCTTCTGGACTGATTGGAAACACTTACGATGAGAGAATTGTAGAAAGAAGAATATACCCATGGAATGGACATAATGTTCGTAATAGCAGCTCAAGAAACAGAGGCGAAATGATGGCCAACTTTGTTAGAGGAAGAGGTGACTATATGGGTGTTGCTGGAAACCTTAATGACAGAGAGTTGATTCCAGGTCCAGTGAAATCATATTGGCCTAACGACTTTGGATTATACTGCATGGCAGGTAATGTTAACGAATGGGTTTTAGACGTTTATCGTCCGCTTACATTTCAGGATATGGATGAATTCAGACCATATCGTGGTAATGTTTTTCAAACTCTTGATCTCAACCCTGATGGATCAGTCAAAAACGTTGATAGTCTTGGTAGGGTTCGTTTTAGAGACGTTTCTCCTGAAGAAGCCGCTAATCGCCGTAACTATAATAAAGCATATTACATCAACCATTTGGATGGAGATGTTGCATCAAGTATTCATGAATGGGAAGACGTTGAAGGTTATGGGGAAACTTCTGATAAGATGTACTACCAAGGTCAAACAACTCGACTTGATAGACCAAATGATGGCATGACTACCCTTGTCAATGATAGGGTTAGAGTATATAAAGGGGGTTCATGGAAAGACCGTGCATATTGGCTAAGCCCAGGTACCCGAAGATTCTTAGATGAAGCCTCTTCTCAAAGTGACCTTGGTTTCCGTTGTGCCATGGAAGCAGTAGGTTCTCAAGCAAGTATCAATAGAAAATAACAAAGCATTGAATCAATATTGACCTCATTAATTAAATAATGGGGTCTTTTTTTTTAAGTTTAATAGCAAGGTTTTCAATTGAAAATGGATAATATTGAAAAAATATATTCACTCTTTAGAAAAAATCATAGGATTTGCACCGATAGTAGATTGATTGACAAGGGTGATATTTTTTTCGCATTAAAAGGTGAAACTTTTAATGGAAATAGATTTGCAGTCCAAGCCATTGAAAGAGGGGCTGAAGTAGCAATAGTTGATGATCCCTACTTAAAAGAAAATCCAAAAATTACATATGTTCCTGATGTTTTAGAATTTTTGCAAGCATTAGCTTCGTATCATAGATCTAAACTAAGTATACCATTCATTGCTCTTACGGGAAGCAATGGTAAAACAACTACCAAGGAATTGATAACCTGTGTTCTGAAGAGTAAATTCAAAACATATTCAACTCAGGGTAACCTCAATAACCATATAGGTGTCCCTCTTACAATTTTATCTGTTCCTATTAATGCTGAAATGGCAGTTATTGAAATGGGAGCAAACCATGAAGGTGAAATCAGCAAACTCTGTGAAATAGCAAAACCAACACATGGTCTTATTACTAATATAGGTAAAGCTCATCTTGAAGGCTTTGGATCTATTGATGGGGTTAAACGAGCTAAAAGCGAACTTTACAACTTCCTTTTAAAAATTGATGGCAGTGTATTTATTGATACAAACAATAAAATTCTCAATGAAATAATCATTAAGTTCGGTTTTAAAAACAATGTTATTCCATACGGAAGAGAACTTCATCATGTAGATAGTATTGCCTCAAAAAACGGAAAATTAGCTTTTAACTTTACTATTTCTAATGGAATTTCTTTTCGTATTAAGACTCAACTTGCTGGAGAATATAATATTGAAAATATTCTTGCAGCTTTGTGTGTGGGGAATCATTTTGATATTGATATCAAAAAAGCCATACGAAGCATTGAGAAATATGCCCCATCAAATAATCGTTCACAAATTATTAAAACAAATAGCAATACACTCCTAATTGATGCATACAATGCTAATCCAAGCAGTATGGAATCTGCTCTACATAACTTTTCTACCACTACACATAAATATCCAAAAGTTGTCATTCTTGGAGAAATGCTTGAACTTGGAAAATACTCAGAATCAGAGCATAATAGGATTGCAGAGATGGCAACCCGCTTGGGCTTTGAAAAAATAATATTTGTTGGTAATGGTTTTAAACAAACCCAGCTCAATCATTTATGGTTTTCAACATCAAAAATGTGTTTGAAACACATTAAATCAAACCCTTTATCCAAAAAGTTCATATTAATAAAAGGTTCAAGAGGTGTTAATATGGACATCATAGCTGATTCTCTTTAACAAGTTAAAGTACTTATCTGATTAGTTGAATAAAAAAAGAGGCGTTAAGCCTCTTTCTTTTAAGTTAAGTTCAACCCATCTAAATAGTGAGTTGAATAAATGTATCTTTTTATCTTATGGGTAGGCGTTTTCTCAAAGGGTTCAACTTGTTCTAATACTAGATGAAGCCTTGAGAATGCTGAAACCCTTGAATTAACATATACTTGAATCTCCTTCATTATTTCCTGCGCTTTTTCTTCAAGATTCTGTTGCATGTTGTGAGCAGCTTCTTTCAAATCACTATATTTTGCTTGTAACTCTTCATAGTTAAGATGTACTTTTGCGACTAATTTGCCGCGCATTTCATAAACCATTGATTCAATCACCATAGTATGTGTATTAATAACATCCTCAATATCTTCAGGGTAGATGTTCTCACCACTTGGACCCACAATCATATTCTTAAGTCTTCCTTTCAACTCAATGAAACCATTGGGATGGATAATCCCTAAATCACCACTTTTTAGCCAACCATCTTCAGTAAAAACTTCCTTGGTTGTTTGTTCGTCTTTATAGTAACCCGCCATAATATTGGCACCCTTAATAAGAACTTCTCCTTCTCCTGTTGTTGGGTTAGGGTTATAAATCTTTACCTCCTGACCTGGAATTGAGAATCCAGCACAGCGAAATTTCACTAATGAAGGCGTGCAACCTGAAATTAGGGGTGATGCTTCAGTCATTCCATAACCTATAGAGTAAGGGAAGCCTCCTTCATAAAGGAACCTCTCTACATCATATGAAAGCTTAGATCCACCAATTCCAAAGAAATGTAATTTTCCCCCAAAAGTTTTATGAAGTTTACGTGCAGCCACCTTATGGAGTAGTTTTCTAAAAAAAGGTATTTCGTAAAGTTTTGCGCTAATCTTTGATGATGTTAATTGTGGTAAAATTTTCCCTCTAAAAACCTTTTCAATTATAAGGGGCACAACCAGCATCATGGTAGGTTTTACTTCTTGTAGTGCAGGAATAAGAACTGATGCCGTGGGTGGTTTCTGCAAGTAGTATACCGATGCTCCCTTCATTATTGGCATTATAAATCCAATAGTACACTCATAAGTATGCGAAAGGGGTAAAATGCTCACAAATCGATCACTTGATGTAATCTCCTGAATCTGGAAAGTTGATAAGCAATTAGATATTATATTCTTATGGGTCAACATAACCCCTTTTGGCTTTCCTGTTGTACCTGAAGTATATAGTATTGCCAACAAATCCTCCTCCTTAGGTTCCGGAAAATTCATGTTAGTAAACTCAATATTTACTATCGGCTCAGGTAATGAATAGTTTGAAATTGATTCAACTTCTTTTTCGTTTGCTTCAACGACCTGAAGATTATTAAGTAAAATAATATCTGGTGTACCAACCTCACCTGTATTATTTACTTTACTGTATAGTTTTGACGATACGAAAACTGCTTTCGATTGACTATGTTCAAGAATTTTTCCAACTTCGATTGCTGAAAAATCCGGCAGTATAGGTACAACTACTCCACCAATACATGCAATGGCAAAATATGCAATTCCCCAGTTAGGGCTGTTCTCACCAAGTAAAGCAACCCTGTCTCCCTTCTCAATTCCCAAAGAAATAAGAAGTCCGGATGTGTTTTTAATGTGTATTGAAAGATCACAATAACTTATCGGCTTTTCCCCAACAAAAGCCAATGATGGTTGCTCAGCAAACTGAACTCGTGAACGGTTCAGAATATCGCTAAGCGTTAAACTACTGTATGTTACCATTAAATAGTTGTTAGTTAATAATAAGTCCCATTATTCCAAGCTCGCAAATATACACACAAAAAACTGTATTGGTTCTCTTTTTTCCTTTCGGTTTATCAAAATATGATGACATTTGTCATTGCATGCGTTTGAAACGAAGGTTTAGCCTGTTGATATCTTTTATTTTTTTTTATTAATATTATACATTAAATACATTATTATACTTTTTTTGTATATTTGCAATATATTAGTAATATTTACCTAATGGAATATCGAAGTAAAAAACATAGAGATATTGTTAAGATAGCAAAGGAACTCTTTTGGAGACATGGCTTTAAACGCGTAACCATTGAGGAGATCTGTGAGAAGGCAAATGTGAGCAAAATGACCTTCTACCGTTTCTATCCCAACAAATTAGAGCTTGCCAAAGCTGTTTTTGATATGGTTATCGACCTATCGATTGCCGATTTTCATAAGCTTATTCAGGAGAATATTCCTACCTCAGAAAAGTTGAGGAGGATGCTTATGATGAAATTTGAGGGTACTAACGATATCAGCAAGGAGTTCCTAATGGACTTTTACAATAATCCCAATCTTGAGATTTCAATGTATATACAGCGCAGAATTGCTGAGGTTTGGGGAACAATCGTTGAGGATTTCAGAAGAGGACAGCAGGAGGGATGGCTCAGAAAAGACTTTAAACCCGAAATGATCCTGATTTTTTCACAGAAAATGATGGAGCTGATTAATGATGAGAGCATTTTAAAACTTTACGAAAAGCCACAGGATCTAGTCATGGAGATAGCCAACTTGTTTACATACGGTATAATACCACACGACTAAGCATGAGAACATTAGCCATATTATTTGTGATACTAATTCTTACCAGCTTTATCTCCAGTGGGCAAGAAAAGGATACCTTATTATATAAGGGCCAATTATCGGCATGGACAAACTACAATTTTACTGGCGAGGATCTTGCAATTGGTGGGCGGTATATCCCGCAGGTAAACCTAACAAAACACTTTTCTGAGAAAAGTTTGTTCGATCTAGAATTTTCGGCAAATATTTACCTCAACTGGTATAGTAATGCCGATCCCTATGGGGAAGCAAAACCCTACAGGATTTGGACACGCTACTCAACGCCTCAATTTGAAATTCGAGCCGGGTTACAGAAGATTAATTTTGGCTCTGCCACCATGCTACGTCCGCTGATGTGGTTCGACCAGATGGACCCCCGCGATCCGCTACAGCTCACCGATGGGGTTTGGGGATTGATAGGGAGGTACTACTTCCTGAACAATGCAAATATATGGCTCTGGGGGTTGTATGGGAATGAGGATCCAAAGGGATGGGAAGTGTTCAAAACAGTAAAGGGAAAACCCGAATTTGGCGGAAGAATACAATTGCCTGTGCCTCTTGGGGAAGTTGCATTCAGCTATCACCACAGAAAAGCAATGTATGAACCACCATTTATCTCGACAGTGCCAAGGTCTGAATACACAGAAAACAAGCTTGGCTTTGACACCAAAGTTGACTGGATTGTTGGGTTATGGGTTGAAGGTTCCAGAAATTTGTTTGGAAAGGACTTGGAAGGGTTAATCAATCATACCTTGCTGAATATTGGAACTGATTACACCTTTGCAATTGGCAATGGTTTACTGGCTGTGTATGAACATCTTTTTATTCTTTATGACGAAAAGCCAATTTTTAAGAAGAAGGAATACCAATTCTCCTTGTTATCAATAAGTTACCCTATAGGTATTTTTGATAACCTATCGGCAATGGTTTACTACAGCTGGGACATGGATGAATTTTACACATTCCTTAACTGGCAAAGAACCTATAATCGGATTTCGTTGCATTTAATGACATATTGGAATCCTGAAACGTTTAACCTCCCTCAGCAGAATTTAAGTAACAATCTCTTTGGGGGCAAAGGAGTGCAGTTTATGTTTGTTTTTAATCATTAACTTTAAATAGAACGCAGATGACACTGATTAAACTGATTTTCGCAGATTTGATAATCTTAATTAGGCAAAATTGATCAAATCCATTATGGTTTTATCCGTTTAAATCCGCTTAATCAGCGTTATCCACCTTCAAAAAAATTGATTTATGGAAATAATCAAAACAACCAATCTCACCAAGCGGTTCCCAATGGGAAAGGGTGAGTTCACTGCCCTAAAGGGCATCGATCTTGCCTTTGGCAAGGGAGAATTCGCTGGGCTAATTGGCCCTAGCGGTTCGGGAAAAACTACACTGCTCAACATCGTTGGGTCGCTCGATGTGCCATCGGATGGAGAAGCTCTAGTGCTGGGTAACTCCATCGGAAAGCTGAACGCCAAGCAGGCTGCTAAACTCCGAAAGGAAAATCTGGGCTTTATTTTTCAGAGTTACAACCTGCTACAGGTACATACAGTTTACGAGAATGTTGAGTTCCCTTTGCTTTTACTCAATCTCTCAACTTCCGAGCGCAAGAAGATGGTGACAGATGCGCTTGAGTGGGTTGGGCTAACCGATAAGGTTAAATCGAAACCACCACAGCTCTCTGGAGGAGAATGTCAGCGTGTGGCCATTGCCCGCGCAATGGTTAAAAGGCCTTCGCTGGTGCTAGCCGATGAGCCAACGGCCAACCTCGATGCGGCAAACTCGCATAACATCCTGAAAACTATGGAAACATTAAATCGTGAACTTAACACTACTTTCCTTTTCGCTACACACGATGAAAAAGTTATAAACTATCTCCACCGTAAAATTTTTCTTCTGGACGGAATGGTTGATAAGGATGAAATTGTAAAATCGAATTAAAGGTTACAATAATGAGACTAGCAATTAAACTAGCATTCCGTAATCTCATTGGTGCCGGGCTTCGAACCTGGCTCAATGTGATTGTGCTATCGTTCTCGTACGTTGTGATTATTTGGATGAATGGCGTTATGATTGGCTGGGAAGAGCAGGCCAAGCACGACATGACCAACTGGCAAATTGGCGGTGGACAGTATTGGCATCAATCCTACGATCCTTACGATCCATTTACCATTACCGATAGTCATGCACCCATTCCCAAGGAATTTGAGAACGAAGTAGCACGGGCCGATATGGAGCCAATCCTTATCGTACAGGGAACTATTTACCCGGAGGGTAGAATGCAATCCATTGCAATTAAGGGAATAAACCCAAATCAAAACATTTTTAGCCAGCCAACCCATAAACTCGATACGGTAATCGATGGGGCAATTCCTGCAGTAATTGGTGCGATGATGGCAAAAAACATGAACATCAAAAAGGGCGACTACGTAACTGTACGCTGGCGCGATTCCAATGGAACTTTCGATGCAACCGATGTGTTTATTGTAGATATTTTCGCGAGCAACGTTCCTGCCATTGAGCAGGGACAAATATACATAGCGTTGGATAAACTACAGGAAATAAGTCTTCTGCAAGATCATGTGACAATGCTTACGTTTAAGGATAGTGAAATTGAAAGGTCACAGGTTGAAGGATGGACTTTAAAAACTAGGGATATCCTAACAAAATCGGTTGATGATTTGATAAAAACAAAATCTACGGGTTTGTCCATATTCTACTTTATTCTTATTCTACTGGCCATGCTTGCCATTTTCGATACCATGGTGCTTTCTATCTTTAGAAGGCAGAAGGAAATTGGGACTTATATTGCCCTAGGCTACACTCGAAAGGAAGTGGTTGGACTATTTACAGTTGAAGGTGCGATGTATTCAATTCTAGCGGCTCTGGTTGGTGCAGCTTATGGTCTTCCATTTCTTGGCTGGCAAGCCAAAGTTGGCTGGACAATGCCCATTGATGTTAGCGAATTGGGCATGGCCATTGCGCAAACCTTATATCCAGTTTACAGCATTGGCTTGGTAATGTCAACCATACTAATTGTTGTTTTAACAACTACTGTTGTTAGTTACTGGCCTTCGCGAAAAATTGCAAAGATGAATCCAACTGAGGCATTGAGGGGGAAGATACAGTGAAAGGTTAAAGGTTAAAGGTTAAAAGGTTAAAAGGATAAAAGGATAAAAGGATAATAAGTTAACTCGTAACCGACTACTGATAACTGACAACCTATCTTTATAAAATACTTTAAAAACTGCTTACACACAACACCATGATAAAATTTCTAATAAAAGGTCTTCTTCGCGACAAGAGTCGCAGCAGGTTACCTGTGATAATTGTTTCCGTTGGGGTGATGCTTACCGTTTTAATGAGTGCCTATATCAGAGGTTTTATGGGCGATGTTATTGAAACTAATGCTAAGTTCACAAACGGGCATTTAAAAGTGATGACTCGTGCTTACGCCGAGAATGCTCACCAAATTCCCAACGATTTAGCACTGATAAATGTCAGGGATCTACTAACAGAGATGCAGGAGCTACTTCCAGGAATAGAATGGTCACCACGAATTCAATTTGGGGGTTTGGTGGATGCTCCCGATGAGAATGGTGAAACCCGTTCGCAGGGTCCAGCCATTGGAATGGGCCTCGATTTGCTATCAGCTAAGAGTAAGGAGATTGAACGGATGAACCTTTCTCGCTCGATTGTTCGAGGAAATCTAATTCAAAAACAGGGAGAGACAATACTTAGCGAAGAATTCGCTCAAAAACTGGGGGTTAATCCTGGCGATAATGTAACGCTGATCGGTTCTACCATGCATGGTAGCATGTCCATGTACAACTTTAAGGTTGTAGGAACGGTTAGTTTTGGAGCGGAGGCGATTGATAAGGGCGCAATTATTATTGATATTGAGGATGCAAGATTGGCCCTTGACATGTTCGATTCATCAAGCGAAATTCTGGGTTTTTTAAAAATAGGTTATTATGATGATGATCTGGCGGTAAAAACAGCCGAAGGGTTCAATGCGAGACAAGACTCTGAGGATGAATTTTCCCCAGTTATGAAAAGTTTAAGTCAGCAGGGAGCAATGGGACAATATGTTCAGCTAACTAGCGTGTGGTCGGTTTACATTTCAATGGTTTTTGTGTTTGCCATGTCGCTGGTACTTTGGAATGCTGGGCTGCTTGGTGGTCTTCGCCGTTACGGCGAGGTTGGTATTCGTATCGCCATGGGCGAAGAGAAGGGACATGTTTACCGTACAATGATTTACGAATCGATTTTCATTGGAATTGCTGGATCCATTGTTGGTACAGCATTTGGACTATTCTTTGCATGGCTAATCCAGAAATACGGCATTGATATTTCAGGGATGATGCAAGGATCTTCCATGATGCTGCCCACGCACATTAGAGCGAGAATAGCACCACCCGATTTCTACATTGGATTTATTCCAGGGTTATTATCAACCATTTTAGGAACAATGCTTTCAGGAATAGGAATTTACAAACGCCAAACGGCGAGGTTATTCAAAGAGTTAGAGGCATAATGAAACGCTGATTATTAGATGATCACAAATTGTACATTATATCAAATCAGCATCATTACTAAAACAAAAAAACTTAATAAATGAAAACAATACCCTTTATTCTACTCATCACCTTTTCTCTAACAGGTAAAGCACAGCTTAGTGCTGATATAATACTCGAAAGGGTGGACAAAAACATGTCATCAGAAAATCGTATTATCGAATCGTCAATGACCATACATGGAAGGCGAGGCAGCCGAACAATGACCATGCGCTCATATTCTGTTGGCTACAAGCAGGCGTTCACAGAGTACCTCACTCCCGTCCGCGAGCAGGGTACCAAGATGCTGAAGCTTGAGAATCAGCTTTGGATTTACTCACCATCAACCGATCGAACTATTCAGATATCGGGACATATGCTCCGCCAATCGGTTATGGGGTCTGATCTATCGTACGAGGATATGATGGAGGATAGAAAGCTAACAGAGATTTATGATGCCAAAATAATTGGAGAAGAGAGTATTGATAACAGGAAAACATACATTTTGGAGCTAACAGCCAAGGTTACTGATGTAACTTACAATACCCGAAAAATGTGGATTGATGCAGAACGATATGTGCCCTTAAAGGAAGAACTTTTTGCCAAGAGCGGGCAGTTACTTAAGCGAACAACGCTTAGCGATGTAAAACAGATAGATGGTCGTTGGTTCCCCACAAAAATGGTTTTTAAAGATATGCTTAAACAGGGCGATGGAACTGCTTATGAAATCTCCAGCATAAAATTCAATCAACAAATTCCCGCGCATATATTTAGCAAAGCATCGTTGAAGATGTGATAAAATTCATTCGAGTTTGCCAGCCATAAGCAGGCAAACTCGATTTTCTTGCAGATCATCTTAGACCTTGCCTACTCTAACCCCTTTTTTTCTCAGTAATAGGAGACCTAAAAATGTTATCGCTCCGTTAACCATCAGCAATTCAAATCCAAACTTATAGCCTTTGAAAAGAAAAACGGAGTTTTGAGAAAGAACATAACATATAATAGGGGAAAGGATTGCTATGGTTGGCACCCATTTGTCCTTGACCTGAAACGAAGTAAACAGTCCAAACGTATACAATCCCAAGAGCGGTCCGTAGGTGTATCCAGCAACTGTGAACAATGTGCTGATCACGCTCTCATCGTTAACCGCTCTAAAAATCATAATTACGGCAGCAATAAGCAAGGAGATTCCTATGTGCACTTTTTTACGAATGTTCTTTAACTCGACTTCTGATTTGTGTTTTGGGCTTAGAATATCAACTGTAAATGATGTGGTTAATGCTGTAAGCGCAGAATCGGCACTGGAGTATGCTGCTGCAACAATTCCCAGAATGAAAAGTATGCTAACCACCTTGGGTAGATATCCCTGTGTAGCGATAATAGGGAATAAGTCGTCACTTTGTGTCGGGATGGCTATCCCCTGCTTATGGGCAAAGGTGAAAAGGAGAACCCCAAGTGAAAGAAAAATAAAGTTAACAGGTAAAAATGCAAAGCCATACCAGTACATGTTCTTTTTGGCATCACCAATATTTCGGCAGCTAAGGTTTTTCTGCATCATATCCTGATCTAGCCCGGTCATAACAATTGTTATAAAGGCTCCGCTAAAGAACTGCTTGAGGAAGTGACGCTTATCGTTCCAATCATCAAAGAACCAAACCCTGCTATACTCGCTCTCCTTAATAGTATGCACCATCTGCCCAAAAGACAAATCCATCTGCTTCGCAATAAAAAAAATTGTTAGCACAACTGCTGTAAGCATTGCTGCGGTTTGGAGTGTATCAGTCCAGATAATAGTTTTTATACCTCCTTTATTGGTGTATAACCATATTAGAAGAATGGTTACTACTACTGTTACCCAAAATGGAATCTCCCATGCATCAAAAACAGTAATTTGCAGAACAGTAGCAACCAAGAATAGCCTAAACGATGCTCCTATAATTCTTGATATTAAGAAAAAGGATGCCCCTGTTTTGTAGCTATAAAAACCGAAGCGGGCTTCTAGGTAGGTGTATATCGATGTTAGATTAAGGCGATAATATAGTGGAAGCAAAACATTTGCAACGATAAAGTATCCTAGTAAGTAACCCATAACCAGCTGTAAGTACGAGAACTGGCTACTACCCACATAACCTGGAACAGATATAAAGGTTACCCCGGAAAGTGAAGCACCAAGCATCCCAAAGGCAACGATATACCAAGGAGATTGACGATTGCCCAAAAAGAAAGACTCGTTATTTGCATTACGGCTCGTATATGCTCCAATTGCGATAAGTACTCCAAAATACAAAACGATGATAAATATCACCCAAATTGGCTCCATGTTCAATTTTCTTAAAAACTTTGCAATTCTAGGCAAAAAAGGTGAAATAAAAAATTTTTCTCTCAACCGCTTTTGGTTGATAATTTGTAGATTTGCATAAGTAGGAAAAGGCAATTTATGCACATTCAAAACTATCCATCGAAACTACTTGAAAACGCTGTTGAAGAGTTTGCCAAATTACCAGGCATTGGTAGGAAAACGGCTTTACGATTAGTCCTTCATTTGCTTAGACAGCCGACCTTAGATGTTGAACTCTTTTCCAATTCGATGATACAGCTAAAGCAACATATAAAATATTGCCGAGAATGCAAAAACATATCCGACACTGATATTTGCAGCATTTGCTCCAGCCCCCGAAGAAATTCATCACTCCTCTGCGTTGTAGAAAGCATTAAGGATGTTATGTCCATTGAATCGACAAATCAGTACAATGGGCTTTACTACGTATTGGGAGGATTAATAAGTCCTATGAACGGCATTGGTCCAGCAGATTTGAACATCGAAGGTTTAGTAAACAAAATTGCCTCGGGTACCGTTAAAGAGGTTATCATGGCGCTTAGCGCCACCATGGAAGGTGATACAACAAATTTTTACCTGTATAAAAAGATTAAAAGTTTTGATATCGAGATAACAGCAATTGCAAGGGGTGTTGCATTTGGCGATGATTTAGAGTACGCTGATGAGATAACCCTAGGTCGCGCAATACTGAACAGAACTAAGTTTGAAACATCATTTGCTAACTAATCAGAATTGTGCTATATTTCGAACACATTAAATAAAATGAGAACGCTAAATATACTACTCATAATAACTGCTTTGCTCCTTCCAGGCAGCATTAAAGCCCAATCAAGCGGACTTATTGCCTCAGGTTATCAGAACCTTGAAATGAAAAATTTTCCCGCTGCCATAAACGACTTCTCACAAGTTTTAAGGGAAAACCCAAGGGATACAGCTGCTCTAAGCGGAATTATTCGGGCACACATACTAACAGAAAACCTTAAGGAAGCCCAACGTTATATCGATAATGCCATAAGAGACTATCCCAACAACCCTGAATTTTACATGCGCCGTGGGATTCTCAATAATCTAAGGGGTCAGCCACGGAGAGCTATTGCTGACTTCGACAAGGCTCTTGAACTTGGATCCGGTCAGATTGCAGTTTCCATTTATATTAACAGGGGAGCCGCTCACCTTAAGGACGAAAACTTCAACAGTGCTATTGATGATTTCACTGAAGCTCTGAACATTAACCCCAGAAGTATTTCTGCTCTTAATTACAGAGCATTTATAAGCTACAGACAAGGTAATTTCTCAGATGCAATTGAGGATTACGATAAATCGCTCGATTTAGACCCTGAAAATGCTATGGGATATTACAACAGGGGCATGGCACATCTTCGTTCAGGTAACAAGGCAAAAGCTTGCGCCGATTTTCATGCATCCTGCAGTCGGGGAAACATGAACGCCTGCCGAATGATAATGGCTGAGTGTGGAGGAAAATAGTAAATACCTATCTCTCAATATTACGCTGTCCGTCTGTCTTTTCAATTTTTCAACCAACCCTTTTTACTGATTAGAAACAATCTTTTGTTTTTATTCTCTATTTTTGTAACATTGAACGAATACATTTTAAAATAATTAAACCTAATCAAAACTAAATCTACAATGGATAAAAACAAAAGGACTGGAATTATTTACCTCTTCGTTGGTTTAATTCTTCTATTACTATCAATTTTCTTGGATGACATTGGAATTGGTCTAACAGATGGCTTTGGTTTAGGCCAAATAGCTGGAACTGTTGTTGGTTCTGTTTTAATTATTTATGGGATCATTAAAGCAATAAAGAAGTAGCTCTTTTTTAGTTGCATTGCTAACCAAAAAAAGGAACAGCACCTGCCAAACTTGGAGGTGCTGTTCCTTTTGCTTAAAACCTATTTTTACTTTAGAAGAAGCCTACATCTTTCTGTGACAAAGGCTTAAGAGCACTATCCTTAGGAGAAAGAATAACATCCTCGTCTTTAATCCCCCAGTCAATTCCTAAATCGGGATCGTTCCAAATAATCCCCGAATCGTATTCAGGAGCATAAACATTATCCACTTTATAGGCAATAATTGCGCTATCGCTTAACACGGCAAAGCCGTGAGCAAATCCTCTGGGAATAAAAAGTTGCTTCTTGTTTTCGCCAGAAAGTTTAACCGATAAATGTTTACCATAAGTAGATGAGCCTTCCCTTAAATCTACTGCAACATCAACTACCTCACCTTCAATACATCTTATCAGTTTAGCCTGTGCAAATGGTGGCTTCTGGAAGTGCAACCCCCTTAATACCCCGTATGTAGATTTTGATTCGTTATCCTGAACGAATTTTATATGACCCAGCTGATCTTCAAATTCCGTCTGGTTGAATGATTCGAAAAAATATCCCCTAGAGTCACCAAAAACTTTAGGCTCAATAATAACCAACCCTTCAATACTTGTTTTAATAAAAATCATTTATATGCTTTAAAATCAATTTTTAGAATAAGCGTTTAGCTAATCGATCTGCCCTAAACGCTCCAGCTTATAATCGCCCGAGAGGATGTCCTTCCACCACTTCTCGTTACTAAGATACCATTTTACTGTACTTCTGATCCCCTCTTCAAACGTCATCCTTGGGCTCCAGCCCAACTCCTTTCGAATCTTAGAGGCATCAATTGCATAGCGCTGATCGTGTCCTGGTCTGTCCTTTACAAAGGTTATCAATTGTTGTCTTTCTTTTACAGATTTTGGAGCAACTATCTCATCAAGGATTGAGCATATTGTTCGCACAACCTCTATGTTCTGTTTCTCTGTATTCCCCCCAATGTTATATGTTTCGCCAATCTTGCCTTTCTCAAAAACACTAATCAGTGCTTCAGCATGATCCTCAACGTAAAGCCAGTCTCGAACATTTTCGCCTTTACCATAAACAGGAATCGGCTCTTCGGCTAAGCATTTTAGGATAACAACAGGTATCAATTTCTCTGGAAATTGGTAAGGTCCGTAATTATTAGAGCAATTGGTTATCAAAGTGGGCACACCAAATGTGTGATACCAAGCCCTGACAATATGATCTGAAGATGCCTTGCTAGATGAGTATGGAGAACGTGGGTCGTAGGGAGTAGTCTCAGTAAAATAACCCTCATTACCTAGCGAACCAAAAACCTCATCGGTTGAAATATGTAAAAATCTGAATGACTGCCTTTTCTTATCTTCAAGGGTGGTTAAATGCCTTCGGGTTGCCTCAAGAAGATTGTAGGTTCCCATAATATTGGTAACCATAAACTGTCCTGGGCCATCTATTGATCTATCAACATGCGACTCGGCAGCAAGATGGAATACCCCCTCGGGTTGATACCTATCGAATAGTCCGAATAATTCCTCTTTGTTTGCAATATCGCATTGCTCAAATATGTACTTCGAGGAATCATTCAAATCTTTAAGCGAGTTCAAATTCCCTGCATAGGTTAACGCATCAACATTGATAATACGATATTTATCGCTTTTATACAAAAGGTGAACTAGATTGGAGCCTATGAAACCTGCCCCACCAGTAACCATAATAGTTTTTCTCATGCTATTTAATTTTTATCCTTTTTTTCTTAATGATCTTACTTTTGTTTAATAATCCTCTTCAGGTAATCGGCATAGGAACTTTTGCCCAAATCATCAGTGAGCTTAACAAATTTTTCTTTATCAATGTATCCCATATTCATGGCAATCTCCTCGATACATGAGATCTTCAGACTGGTTCTCTTCTCTATGGTTTTCACAAACTCTGTTGCCTCTGAGAGCGCCTCATGCGTTCCCGTGTCGAGCCATGCATAACCACGGCTCATTACCTGCAGCTTTAAGCTACCTCTATCAAGGTACTCCTGATTTACTGAAGTGATCTCCAATTCGCCACGCCATGAAGGTTTGACATTTTTGGCAACCTCAACCACAGTATTTGGGTAAAAGTAAAGCCCAACCACTGCATAATTCGACTTAGGTTCCTTGGGTTTCTCCTCGATGCTAAGCACATTACCATCCCCATCGATTTCGGCTACGCCATACCTTTCAGGGTCATCGACATAATAGCCAAAAACAACTGATTTTCGCTCCTCCTCCACTGTTTTCACCGAGTTGAGCAACATCTTCTGTAGCCCAGCACCATGGAATATATTGTCTCCCAATACTAAGCATACATCATCATTGCCTATAAATTTTTCGCCAATAATAAAGGCTTGCGCCAAGCCATCGGGTGAAGGTTGCTCGGCATACTGAAAGTTTAAACCCAGCTGACTACCATCACCGAATAGATTTCGGAAGTTAGGCAAATCATGTGGAGTTGATATTATCAGGATATCTTTAATTCCAGCCAACATTAATACCGAAAGAGGATAGTAAATCATTGGCTTATCGTAAACTGGCAAAAGCTGTTTACTAATTACTTTTGTTACCGGATGTAAACGTGTTCCCGCCCCACCGGCTAGAATTATTCCTTTCATTTTATCAAGGTTAAAATTTTCAAGTATAAAGGTTAAAGTGAATAAGGTTAAAGTTTAGATGAAAAGTCATCTTCTTACTGATGTTTTGGAGTAAATACTACCTAATATCTTTTTTAATTCTTCGGATTCTTTTACTAATGTTGGCCAGGGTTCATTAATATTACCTATTTTAATTATTAAACGAATCCAGAAATTAGATTCTCGCATTTCCTTTAAAGATATTCCTATTTTATTTGAAAAATCAGGTTTTGATACAGCCCCTTGTGATTCTTCATAGTTAGCCGCACTTGATGATGAGGATTTGATAAGTTGATAAGAGATAACGCTGTTTTCAGGCGATTTTGGCAAGGTTCTTAATGCAAGGATTACATCAACAGCAAACTGAAACAATCTATCCTTCAAGTCCCTTTGAACAAAATACTTCATCTCTTCTTCCCAAACAGCATCCATAATTATTCGCTTAAAGATTAATCATTTATTCACCCTTTGACTCCTTTTCCCTTGGTTCCTTTTCCCTTGGTTCCTTTTCCCTTGGTTCTTTTTCCCTTTAACCTTTAACCTTTAACCTTTAACCTTGATCCCTTTACCCTTTACCCTTTATCCTTTATCCTTTTATCCTTGACCCCTTTATCCTTGACCCCTTTATCCTTGACCCCTTTATCCTTGATTCCCCTTCCCGATTGCATATACCTTAAACCCAATTTTCCTTAGAGAATCATGATTAAGGATATTCCGTCCATCAAATAGAAAGGCTGGTTTCTTCATACTCCCAAAGATCCTTTTCCAGTCAAGGTTTTTAAACTCATCCCACTCCGTAATAACGGCAATTGCATGAGCATCTTTACATGCATCATAAGGATCTGAATTTACGGTTAGCATAGCGCTATTCTCCTCAGGAGAACGAGTTCCCAAATAGTCCAAGTCAGCATACATACTTTTAGCGGGAACTTGTGGATCGTATACATGCACGTTTGCATGATCGTTAAGAAGGTGATCGGTAACGTAAATAGCCGCCGATTCCCTTGTATCATTGGTATCCTTCTTAAACGCCCAGCCCAGCATGGCAATCTTTTTGTCCGAAACTGTATTGAAGAGGGTATTAATAATTTTTTGAGCAAACCGAAGCTTCTGGTAATCGTTCATCCTAATAACCTGATCCCAGTATGCTGCCACTTCGGGCAAGCCAAAATGCTCGCACAGGTACACCAAATTGAGAATATCTTTCTGAAAGCAGCTGCCACCAAAACCAACGGATGATCTTAAAAACTTTGGACCAATACGGCTATCGGTTCCAATGGCATGAGCAACTTCGTCCACATCGGCATCGGTAACTTCACAAAGTGCTGATATGCTGTTTATCGATGAGATACGTTGAGCTAAGAAAGCGTTTGCTGTGAGTTTGCTCAATTCTGATGACCACAAACGGGTTTGGATAATACGCTCACGGGGCACCCAGTGTGCATACACATCGGTGAGTGCCTCTATGGCAGCCATACCTTCGGGGGTTTGCTCACCTCCTATCAGTACGCGATCGGGCTTTAATAGGTCGGCAATGGCAGTACCCTCAGCCAAGAACTCAGGATTTGATAGTACGCTAAACTTAACCCCATTGCTGGTTTCATCGAGGATTGCTTTTATGGATTGTGCTGTGCGAACGGGAAGTGTGGATTTCTCCACTACAATCTTGTCCGATTTTGCCACCCTGGCAATCTGCCTTGCACTTAGCTCTACAAATTTTAGGTCGGCAGCACGTCCCTTGCCCATTCCATAGGTTTTGGTTGGGGTGTTCACGCTGATGAAGATCATATCGGCTTCGCTGATACCCTTTTCTATATTGGTGGAGAAAAATAGGTTCCTACCTCGTGCTTCCTTAACCACCTCCAGTAAACCCGGCTCGTAAATGGGTAGCTCATCAGTTTCCCAGGCGGCTATACGCTCAGGATTAATATCAACAACGTTTACCCTAATCTCTGGGCATTTCTGGGCAATTACTGCCATGGTGGGACCACCTACATATCCTGCGCCAATGCAGCAGATATTTTTTACTGTTATCATTTTTGAAGTTTATAAAATCAATAATTAGCTATTTATTGGTATTAATTCTTAAAAAAGTATTAATAATATTTCCAACTACAAATAAAGAATAATATTACTAATGAAGAGATGATTTTTGTCGTATAACATACAATCAATAAAGCAAACTCTTAATTTCAATGATTATTTGAAACATCATAAGATCTCCCTCCCATTTAAAAAAAGGGAAAAAATACATTTTCAATCCTTAAAATAACTACAGTAAGCTTTTCAACAGCCTGATAAATGCAAAAGACGACCGATAATAAAAACGTAAATTACCTTCATTGGTATATCTTTTAGCTTTTCTAAAGTAATGCAGCCACTGCCTAAATACCTGATGTTTAACCTTTCTGCTCAAACCAACCCGTTTACAAATGGCTATCACATTCTCAGCGACCTCGTTTAAATATAAAGCCGTATGCAAATGCTTTGCCCTTTGGGTATCACCTTCTATCCTGAAGTAGTTCAATGGTTCTGCAGTAAAGCAAAGCTTGCTGTTGTATAAAACTTCAATCCAAAAGTATCTATCACCACCCAATCGAAAGCAAAAAAGTTTATCCCAATTGACTTTGTCAGCCATATTTCTGCGAAATAAGACTGCTCCAACATTGGGAATCACATTAATTATCGGCATAAAATGGGCAAGTACCTCATTGCCATCCATGCAAAAATCGCTTTGCCACAGATTAGGATGGAGTAAACTGAGGTTTTCTATATGGTTTCCAACAACTTCGCCTTTGGTGTTAACAAAGTTTGATTGGCAGTATGCTAAGCTAATATCAGGATTTTGGAAGAACGCCCCCAACAACTTTTCAATAAGTGTTATATCAGCGTAATCGTCCGATTCGGCAATCCAGATAAACTCACCCTTTGCCAAATCAATACCCTTTTTCCACTGCTTAAAAGGGCTTCCTGTATTTATTGTATTATAGTGTTTAATAATTCGATTGTCCTTTGAGGCATATTTCTCAATAATCTCCGAGCTGTTATCGGTAGAGCAATCGTCAAGGATAATAATCTCAATATCACCATAAGTTTGATTTACAACACTATCGATCCGCATGGGCAAAAACCGAGCATGGTTGTAGTTGGGAATTATTACGCTAACTTTTGGCAAGATTTAACTTTGTTTTAGACCGAATGAGAATTAATATTTAAACAGGCAAATATTCTACTTCAATATTTGTTTCCAATGTGGTCGTAAATTTTTACTTCCAGTACACGAAGCATCCCTTAAAGATCGATGCTTTTCCTGGACATAGCTAATCAACTCCTTTATCTCATCCCCGAGATGCTGGGTAAAGGTTATCCTACTACCATGCTGCCCATCGTAGTACTCAATTCCAAGAAATGGGGCGTATGCAGTACGATGATTTGCAGTAAGGGTAAGCATAAAATCCCAGTCAACCAGCCGTTTAAGGTTTTCGTCGAACCTAAAACCCTTTCCCAATAAACCGGTACGATGGGCAAAGCTGTTGATATCTATATGGTTTAGCTCCCAGCATTCGTTCCACACAAAGGGTTCGCCGTAGTAACCTATTATTTCTCCATTATCGTCAATTATTTTGGTACCGGAGTAGCATGTGTCAAGGTTTCCCTTTTCCATAAACACAATCATATTCCGAAGGTAATCGGGATACCAGACATTATCGGTATCGAGGTAAAAGATGTACTTCCCGCTTGCCCTATCCAACCCAAAATTCCGGGCTTGCGACACACCTCCCCACTCCTTTTTATAGTACTTAATCCGCTTATCGTTGAAATTGTTTTCAAGGAATGATCCCAATCCATCGGTACTTCCATCGTCAATTATCAGTAACTCCCAATTTGAGTGGTGCTGATTCAGCACACTTTTTATCGGCTTTTCAATGCAGTATGCCCTGTTGAATGCAGGCATAATTATTGAGACCTCAATAGAATCAAAAAAAGATTTATCCCTCTGATACTGTGCAACTATCTTCTTTGTAAATACCCTTTCTCTGCTCCTATTCCAAATCTTGTAACGTTTGCTGGGTTTACGGTAGGGAAAAAAGCAGGAATAATGGAAAATATTCTTGAGTTTATCCTTGAAAAAAAACAATGTAATTTGAAAGAGTTTCACTTAACCAAAAACCTATTATTTAATTTCAAAAACCTATTTCTATTAAGAAACTGTTTAAGTTTTGCGTATTTAAATTTTAAGGTGCCCTCGTAGAGGGCATATAGCGATTGAAAATATGTAAAACTAAACTAAGCACCCCAGAGTGGGTGCAATATTGAAAACAACTTATTGCGCTCTCTACGAGGCGCTAAGATATATTTAAAACTTTTTCAATCGTTATGTGCCACCTACGGTGGCATCATAAAATGAATAGTTCCAAAAAACTTAAACAATTTCTAAGACTTTAACGTATTACAAATTTTAATAATATCTTTTTCTGTCAACTCAAAGAAAAAGGGTAGTCTAAGCAAACAATCGGAATACTTGTCTGAATATGGTAATGCTCTTCCATCGTGTTTTTCTTTGTAGAATGGACTTGAATGTAAACTTAAGTAATGAAAAACTGGTGATATGTTATTTTCTTTTAGCTTCTTGATAATTTTTGTACGCTCTTCATGATCATTACAAATCATGAAGAACATGTGAGCATTATTGGATGCATAATTTGGGACTAATGGAAGTTTAATCCCATTCCTTTTTGCCCATTCAAATAATTGATTAAAATATACGCTCCAGATATCTAGTCTTGTTGATTGAATAGTTTCAAGATGTTCTAGCTGTGCCCAAAGAAATGCAGCTATTGTTTCTGATGGTAAAAACGATGATCCAATATCTACCCAACCATACTTATCGACCTCTCCCCTAAAGAAAGCAGCCCGATTAGTACCCTTCTCCCAGATGATCTCAGCTCTTTTTTCAAACTGAGCATCATTTATTACTAGCATCCCACCCTCGCCAGAGATAATATTTTTTGTCTCGTGAAACGAGAATGCTGCCAGGTGGCCAATGGAGCCCAACGCTCGTTTAACACCATCTTTACCAGTGTAGTAACTATCAATTGCTTGTGCTGCATCCTCCACAACGAAAAGATTATTGCGATTAGCAATATCCATTATCTTGTCCATATCGCAGGCTACACCTGCATAGTGAACGGGAACAATGGCTTTGGTTTTTGACGTAATTAGCGCTTCTAGGGAATCCTCATCGATGCCGGGATGATCTTTGCGGCTATCGGCGAATACAATTTTTGCGCCTCGCAAAACAAAGGCATTGGCAGTGCTAACGAAAGTGTATGATGGTATAATCACCTCATCGCCAGGCTGAATGTTGATGAGCAACGCTGCCATTTCCAGCGCATCGGTACACGATGTGGTTAGAAGACATTTATGAAAAGAATACCTTTCCTGAAAGAAGGCTTGGCATTTTTTGGTGTACTTACCATTACCCGAAAGTTTACCGGTATAAACGGCATCGTACATGTAGTGGGCTTCTTTGCCGGTAAGGTAGGGTTTGTTGAAGGGGATTTGCATATCGATATTATTATTAATTAGCAGGAAATAATTTACAACAAAATATTATATTATGTTGAGCAATCTGGATTTGTTGTAAAATCCTATTTCGCCAAATTCAATTGACGAGAAGTGAGTTGCCCCATGAATATTAATTAGTTGATGCACGCGAGTGATCAAATCAATATTTGAAGCTAAGCGAGTTCGTGAGGGGTCCCACCAAATATTATCCTCAAGACCAATCCTAACGCCGTAACCCATGGCAATGGCCATTGAGTTTATTGGCAATTGATCAGCACCTAAACCAGCAAATGCAATATGGTGGTCCTTTGGGATCTCTTGAGTAGCAGCACCAACCTGATTAAAGGTTGCCTGCATTCCTGCAATATTTCCGAAGAGAAGATTCCAATAGAAGGGTCCCTCAACAATCCCCTTCTTAATAAGATAAAGCCCATAATTGATCATTCCCATATCGAAACATTCTAGTTCAGGTATCACTCCGTAACATTTCATTTTCTCTGCTAATTTCACAATCATATCGGGAGCGTTAACTGAGGCCTGAGATACAAAATTATTTGAAGATAAAGTAAGCGAACACATATCGGGTTTTAATTCAAGAACCTCTGATCTTTTCTCAAACTCAGACCAATTTCGACCCGATGAACTGCCGCAAATTATCAAACCGGGGCAATGCTTCTTTACACCCTCAAAAATTTCCTGATAAACCGAAGCTCTATATGTTGGACTCTCATCTGAGTTTCGAGCATGAAGATGAACAATTGTAATGCCCAATTCATATGCTTGATGAGTTTGCTCTACAATTTCGTTTGGTGAAATTGGCACGTATGGAGTTAAATTTTTTGTGGGAACCATGCCCGTAGGGCAGAAATTGATTATGATTTTCTTCATAAACTGATTCTCATTATTTACCGATTAAACCTTTTTTTAGCAAATAAAAAACTTTTATTGATTCAATGAAGGAATCCTCCACTTATCGTTTTCTCTGATCACCTTGCAAGGATTGCCGTAGGCGACCATACCATCGGGTATATCCCTAGTAACAATGCTTCCTGCTCCAATCATGCACTTTGAACCAACTTGAATGTGATCTAAAATAATTGCACCACTACCAATTGTTGTACCGAAACCAATTTCAACCTTTCCATTGATAACCGCCCCAGGGTTAATGGTTGAGAAGTTGCCAATTCTGCTATGATGACCTACTGATGAAGATCGCTTTAACGTAACCCCAAAGCCAATTTCGGCAAAACTTGCAACAACCACACCTGGTTCAATAAAAGCGCCTTCGAAAAGCTTTGCGCTAACGGAAATCTTATTGTCGGAATGCGACAACGTTATATACTTCGACAGATCGACTCCATGATTCTGCGAAAAAAATTGAAAAACTTTCCACTTGACGTGTGGGGTTGTCACCCCAAAGAGGAAATGGCTAGGTTCAGAATAATCAAAATTGCTATGCATTCTGATATCAAACTCAAAGCCTTTCGGTTGATAGGCTACATCAGGCTTATCGACCTCGATGTTTTTTGCAATTCGGAATTGTAAAATTTTGTAAACATCAGCATAAATCTCAGTAATAATTGGAATATTATTTGGATCGAAACCTAAAAGAATTGGTTGCATTTTTGTTAAAAATTTTCAGTTTATATAATCCACTAAAGGTTGAAAATAATAACACCCAGTAGTATTATACTATACTGGATTATCTTGCTTCGGTCAATTTTCTCTTTCAAAATTACAGATGAAAAAAGGAAAACCAGAATATAGGAGGATGGTAAAAAGATTAGAGCATATTTAATGTCTAAGTATTTATATATATACAAATTAATTAGTGTGATCCCAAACATTAAACCATATCCTAATAATGTATAAGTATTAAGGAAAAAGGTTAAAAACCCGCTACTTGCCTTTTTAATAGCTCCATACTTTAAAGTAACTTGGGCAATTGCTGTAAGAAAAACACCAATGTAACCAATAAGAAAATACTTAAGCATAATGCTTCAATAAACCTTTAGGTAATGTTATCCCAATAAAAATTATAATAGTACCCGCAATATTACCCAATGTAATGGTTTCCTTAAAAACAAAATAGCTAAAAATCAAGATAAAAGGATAGTATAGGCTTGTGTACATGTAAGCATGGCTAAGATTAAATTTTCGCAAAGTAAACTGCCATGTTAATGCTTGCAGAAAAAGGGAAAGCAACGATAAGAGATAAAAGATGTTCGTTGTAATTGCGAGTATAGTGTATTCCTCATTATGAAGAGCCCCAAATTTTAAACAAATGGTTGCTAATACATGAAAAACAATTGACAGTATAATTAATATCATTTTTCTTAACTATTCCTTAAAGGATTTAAAATAAACTTTCAGTCAGTAATAATTTCAATAAGATTATCTTTTGGTACAAATCTTCTATCAATACTTTTGTAAATAAAACAAGCAGGACGATGATTGCTCTCCCTAATCTCGGGAACAAAATCACCCTTTTTTAGGTAAATCTCGCTTCTGACAACTTCGGAATAGCTGCTTGAATTATCTTTAATTTCGATAATTTTTCCTGGACTGGGGAAACAGTAGTACACTCCTGAATAATTGCTCTCGTTGATACGAACCCCTTCAAAAATACCCATTGAAACGTTAATTACCGATTTCACATAATCGAAACCGGTTGATAGTTCAACAAGGTCAGAGCCAATATAATCGCCACCCATTCTGGCCCCAATCTCTGTAATAAAGATATCGTTTGATTTTGTAATTATAATTTCGGAGTGCGAAGCACCATACTCAACGCCAAGCGTTGAAAGTGATTTTTTAATGATAGAAATAATTCTTTGCTTAATATCATTGGAAACTGAAGCGGGCTGATGCTGTCCTTTTTCCACAAAGTAAGGCGCCCCAGAGGTTTCCTTCTCGGTAATCTGAAGAAAGTGGTGATTCCCTTGCCATGAAATCATCTCAACGCTATACTCTAGGCCTTCAATAAACTCTTCGATAATTATTTCCTTACCAAACGATTCGGTCATTGCCCTATTTATTGCGTTTCCGAGTTCATTGCTAAGATTAACCTTTGTTACTCCTCTGCTTCCCGATCTATCGGTAGGCTTTACTATAACTGGATAATGAAGATTCGTTGCATGAATTTTATCAATTTCGTTGCAATTTGTAAATCTTGGACAGGGCAATCCATTCTGGTTTAATCGTTCACGCATCAGAAACTTATTGGTTGAAACGTTTGTGCACTCCAAACTGTTACCAACCAGACCCAACTCATTTGCTACATAGCTTACCGTAAGTATGGCCAAATCGGAACCAATGGAGATAATTCCATTAGGAATAATCAGCTTTGCCTTTTCCAGTATTGTCTCCTTCTCGGTAATGGAAATGGGATAAAAAAAGTGGGCAAAATCTTTTCCCACAGCGCCCTCTTCCCAAGCAAATACATGAGTTTCCAATCCCATTTCGTTTGCTTTTTTTATCAAAGGAAGCTGAAAATTGTTGGCACCAATAATTATCAGTTTCTTCATTTTGCCATTCTGAGGAATTTTGCCGGATTACCAACCCATATCTCATTATCGCCTATATTCTTTGTTAGTACAGATCCCATTCCCAATGTGGAATTTTTTCCAATAGAAATATTTTCCCTTGTGGTTGCGTTTAATCCAATGTGAACGCCATCGGCAATTTTTGTGTAGGCTCCAATGCAGCATTGAGCTGCGAAATGGCAGTAATTCTCAATGGTATTATCATGTCCAATGGTTGCTCCAACCATAATAATACATCCTTTGCCAAAAGAGGTACCTGAAGATATTGATACGTTTGGCATTACAATAGTACCGTAACCCAGATTTACATTAGGGGCAATGTATGACAAGGGATGGATAAAAGTGGCCAAACGATCGTTTGGGATATCAAGCTGATCAAACATGTCGATACGCTCCTGCTGTCCATCGATCCGTAAAATAGTATTGATAAAAAAGAAGCCCTCTTCAAACAACTTTTTGGTATCGGATATTTTCCCAAGAACAGGATATCCTTCAATACTGCCACCTTTTTCAATTCTATCGTTAAGATACCCTGCAAATTCCCATTCCTTATCGCCTCTTTTATTGGCATCGACAATTGCATTGGCAATTACGCTTCCATTACCAATACCTCCGAGAATAATAACTTTTTTTGACATAACGTTATTTTAAAACTTTTTTTACTGTGTACTTTGGGCGTTGCTTTGATTCTAGGAATACTCTTCCTAAATATTCGCCAATTATCCCGAGGAAAATGAAGTTCATTCCAAAAAGGAAAAGTACCAACACGATAATAGAGGTCCATCCCGGAGCAACCTTTCCTAAGAAATATCGAAGTACCAGTATAATTGCAAGGATGAAGCTAATCGCTGAGACTGTTAAACCGGTATAAATTGCTGCACGAATAGGAAACATTGAGAATGAGAAAATTCTATCAAAGGTAAGCTTGAGCATCTTTTTCAGATTGTATCCACTTTTACCCGCAAAGCGTTCGTCGCGATTCAATTCCACGGTTACATAATCCACACCGATCCAGTAAAGGAGGCTCAGCGTGGTGGATGTTGTCTCACGATACTTTTTCAGTTCCTCTACAACTTCCCTACGGATGGCTCTGAAAACCCCTAGTCCTGGTTCGTGGCTAATCTTGGTTATCCTTTGTGAAACCTTATAGTTAAGCTTTGATACAAATTTCTTGAACCATGAATCCTTGCGTGTTTTCCACTTGGCAATAGCCATTGACGCGTCATTCTCAATCAGTGCATCGATTAGCTTTGGGATATCCTCCGGTCTGTCCTGCAGATCGGAATCCATAATAACAACTACTTCGCCAGTAACGTAATCAAGACCAGCAGCTATGGCATTTTGCTGGCCAAAATTGCGCATGAGTTTTATGCCAACAATATTAGGATTATCCTTTTTCAACTCTTCAATTATAACCCATGAATTATCCTTGCTACCATCGTCCACCAGAACGATTTCGAATTGATCGGCGAGTGAAGGCAGCACCTGCATCAGCCGTTGGTTAAGTTCATCCAGCACTTCCTGGTCGTTGTAAACGGGGATGAGGATTGAGAGTTTTCTGGTCATTTTATTACTTTTTTGAGAATCTGCTCGAAAAGTAAAGATAGTATGCCAATTTGAAATCCTGCCAATTCATATACTTTATTTTAATAAGAACTCCTCGTAACTTTTTAAGAAAACTCCTTTTTGCCTTTGAGGATTTGACCGGGACGTGTAATCTAGCTCTGTGAACCCTCATGCTCCTGATCGACTCATAGAAAAGAATCTTGTATTCCTCTTTGGGTAAAGAGAAGTTTCTAGAAATCGATTCAACATATTCGAGGATTTGCTTTGAGTCGGACTCATTGGCCGCTTCAACCTGCTCATCGGAAGTAACATATGGGATTAGACGATACGAGTATGTGAGGTCTTTAGCAATACTAAGCTCAACGGCAAACGATTTGAATAGTTTCCAGTTGCTCTTATCGGCAAAATCCTTACTTGAGAAGATAAAGTTCCCCAAACTATAGAAAATCGTTTTGCCGTTGAGCTCCTCGATGCCCTGAGCCACATGAGGATGTGAGCCAACGATCACATCAGCACCGGCTCCAACCAATCTTCTAGCAACCGTTCTATCAAGTGGGCTCGGGTATGGAACATATTCATAACTCCAATGGGGCATTACAATATTGAAAAAACCTTCCTTTTTATACTTTGTGATTTCCTTTAAAAGTCTCTTAGACCTATCACTTGCTGTACCTATTTTTCTATAAAATCTTGAATTGGCAAAACGTGAAACTCCCCAAATGGCAATTTTTATTCCGTTAATTTCATTGGTGAATGGTTTTTCGGCTTCCTTTTTTGAAATGCCTGCCCCAAAAAAATACTTTCCATTCTCTTTCATTACGGCAACTGTATCTTCAAACCCCTTCTTCCCATAATCAAGAATATGGTTATTTGCCAAGGAAAAGCTATCAAATATTTTAATGGTATTGAGTAATGACTTGTCAGCTTTGAGGTGATAGGGATGAAGTTTCCTTCTTCTATCATAGTTAGTAAAAACGGCTTCAAGATTACCGACAAAAAGGTTTGAATTTTCAAAAATTGATTTTAGATATAAACCAATTTTATGCTCCTGAATATTAGCAAATGAAATATCTCCTGTAATGCAAATTTTCACCATAAATAATTGGTTAACTAATTCTATACCTTTTTAATTTTTAAAAAGTTTCCCAAACAACATGGGTAATACTGTGCTCTTAAGGTAAAAAAGATAAATGTATGGTGTTGATAGGACGAACACAATAATTATTAGAAAAATTGGGGAAGGGGAAATGAAAATTTGTATCATTTTAACAAGAAAAACAAATGGGATTAACTGAAGAGCCGGTTTAAGTAAAAGCCTTAAGATTTTCCCAAGGTTTAATCCTGCTACTCTCAGTATATATAGTGTTTGAAAAGATAAGAGGGCAAAATTTACCAAAGAGAATATTAGAACCGCATTAAAAACATCCATTTGAATTCTACCAAAAATGGTCAATAGTACAATTCTAAAGAACAGAAGTACCAAGTGGAACGCTGCAAATTGCTTTTGTTTATTTAAAACTGAAAATAGAGGTGAAAATGACAGAGAAACAACAATAGAGAACATCCACATAGCAATATTCTGAGCGAAAAGACCAGATTGTGCCCAAGTTTTCCCAAGAAAAAGTTCAAATAGTTCAGGTCCAATAAGAATTAGTGAAATAAAGGGTAAAAGCGATACCTGAACCAGGGTAAAAAAAGTATTAATAATAAATGGGACACTATTCTTTCCTTGGTTTACCATATCGGAATACTCCTTGTGTAGCACCCTGCTAATAGCTTCGCCAACAAACATTACAAACATGTATTCAATAAAGAAGGCTTTTGAAAACAGTCCATTTATTTCCTGCCCCCAGTAACGAGCAATCAAGATTATTGGAATATTAAAAGCAATTAGATTTGCCGTAAACCCCCAAAACTCAAAAAGTGGGAAACGTTTATATTTTTTTGCTACTAATACTATTCCCCTAAGGGAAACGTGCTGTTTGAATGTTTGGAAATTTTTCCAGAAAAAAATTACAATTAAAGCAATTGGTCCAAGAATATACGAAATTGTTCTTATCCAGATTATTGTATCTGTATCTGTTTTTTGTAAATATCCAAATATTAAAAGCAGAATGGTGAATGAAACTTGAAGAATGATAGTAGAAAGAGATATCTGTACAAATTTCCTACTGAAGGCTGCCCAATACCTTAGAAGAGCATATAAACTGGCAAAAAATAGTGAAATAAAAAAGTTAAATTTAAATCTTAAGAAAGGGAAATCTGAACCTAAGAATTTAGTAAAATATGGAAAAAGGATAAATATTATGATAAAAAGTACACTGAAAACGGCGATTGATAGCCCAACAAGGTTATACTCTTCAAACTTGTTTTTACATTGAACAATAGCGAAGTTATAACGAAGAAATAAAGCTGGTGAAATCATTAGTAGGAAAGAACCAAAGTAGGAAACCAGTCCAAATATTTCAGGTTCCCAATATCTTGCAATCCAAGGCTCTGCTATGAAAGAAAAGGCAGATGCAATAATTGGTCCAAGCGATACAATTATTACATTCCTAGCAAAATCTTGATTTAGATTCACTTTAATGAAAAATAAATTTTTAATGAAAAGTTAACTTTGAAAGATTTTGGCAACAAATCGAACTTCATGAAAGTATTCATTAAATTCTCATCCAATTTTTTATCTAATTTACATGACTAATAATTATTGGACTAAATCCTTTCTCATTTGTTTTGATATTTGCTTTATAAGTGGAGTAATAATTATTAACGTTTAATAAAGGAGAAATCATGTTGTCTGAAATAAATGTGCTATAAGTATAAATAAATAATAATCAGCATTACTTTTGACCAATAAAAAAATTATAATCACCTCTTGCCAGTGATCTATTATAAAAATCTTGACTAATAGTAGTAATTTCTTGAACGTTATTCTCAGCAAAAACCCTAAAAAATGGAATCATCTGTTTTTGGTAAACCGCCAAACATTTTCGCGGATTAACAGCTGGCCAGGAATAACAGCTAACAGTAACCCTTCTATGCCTTGAATCAATACCCTCAGGTATTTTTTCAAAGGCTTCATCATCAGGCATAAAAACAAACTTATCAAGGTTACCTGTTGGTATTCCTTCTATTCCCTTAACTTGGATTGGAGCAACATTAATATCATAATCATCAGCAGTAAGATCTAACACAATTGCATTCTCCGGTAACAGACCAATCATTTCATTGGAAATGATAATTTTTGAAGCATCCTTGCGATATGTCGCATCAACAAGTATATCAGTATTGGGCAGCAGGTCTTTAACCTTTTCCTGATTGCAAGTAACATTCGTCCCAATCACACTACAAACACATGGTATTTTTGCACTGTGTACTGCAAAATCCACTGCTGATTTTCCAACCAATCCTGAACCCATAACTAAAAATCTAATCTCTTTGGAATTCGGATTAATTTTCAAGAAATGTTCAACTGCTGCTGCTACACCATTTTCAGCAGTGCCATCCATAAATTCAATTAATCTCTTATTGAAGTCATCAACTACAGAGTCCATGGCATACATATTAACACCTAAATTATACAATAAGTTGCAACGATTTTTGTGTGTCACAAAATGAATCATTGAAAATAACGAAGAACCTTTGTGCATCTGCTTCAACTCTTCGTTTGATGGTGTCCTGATTATTGTAACAACATCACAATGAAAAGTTTCTGTTCTGTTAACAAATTCGATTTCAGGATTTAAGGCAAGGTAATCTTGAGGTTTATAACCAAGTTTATCCCCATAATTATGTTCCAACTTGATCTTAACATTAAACCTACCGATATCCCTAAAAATGTCCGGCATGAAGTCTCTTTTTTCATTTTCTTCGAAACACATTTTTGGAAATCCAAAGATTTTCATAGAAATTGATTTAAATACGATTGATAATAAAAGGGATTTTACCTGATGAATTCTTTTCCAATTGATCAGTTATAACAAACTCATATTTTAGCTCATTACCAAGCCTTTTAGTAAGCCCCTTTTCTATTTGCATAAAGTATTCCTCCTTAAACTGATCATCTACAACCAATAGAATTTTAAGCAAATTATGTTCTTCTTGAATATATTGTGCTGCTATAATGCCTTCGGCATACCCTAATGCACCCTCAGCAAAATAAACTGAACTTCCATTAGGCAATAAAATCCTGTCGTCAATCCTACCAATTATTCTTTTTACATTTCTAAAACATGACTTATCGTCAAGCAATCCTACCTCAATCAAGTCTCTAGTTTTATATCGAATCAGTGGCATTGCATAGCTATAGAATGATGTACCTATTAACTCATCAAAGTTTGAATCTATTTGTTTTGTGAATTCAGGATAAAAGAAATCTTCGGCAATTCTGTACGCTCCTCCTTTAAAGGTATGAACCAAAACAGCGTTTTCTGCATGGGAATAGACATCAAAAACCTTACATTGGAAACTATCTTCAAGAAATTTAATGGTTTCTTCTGGGACATTTTGACCATAATTGACAATTGATTTAACCCTAGGAATTTTTAATGCGTTTTCTTGCATGAATAGAGCCATCTGAGCCACTGATCTAGCATAACCCATTATTACTGGAGGGGAAAACCTGCGAAATAATGGGTAGAATTTAAGAAATGTTTTTTCACAATTAGCTGATGCATTAAAGTATAGCGAGTTTGTCAAAATTCGGTAGCCAAAAGGTTTAGCCTTTGATTCTGAGTAACCTTGAACAATCAACGCCTTTTTAAATAAATGGTAACCTCCCTGATCATATGCTCTTATTACCGCCGCATATTTATATGCTTTGGATATATTATCAATCCATAACTTTATTGGTGTCCCTGTCGATCCGCTGGTTTTTATCCAACCACCACCATACCTTTGATAACCATCGGATAGGAACGCATCTGGATTCTTTCGGATGCTCTCCTTGTCGAGCAGGGGAATTTTATGCAGATCTTCAATTCCATGAAAGGAGTTGATATCAAGTCCAATTTCTGAAAAAAGATTGCGATAGTAAGGAACATTTTTCCCTGCATGTATTACCATCTCCTTAACCTTTCGATTTTGGTACTGAAGCACCTGTTCCCTGCTCCAATTAATGGATCGATTAAAGAAAAGAAAAGCTTTGAGAAAATGATAGTAGTAATTTGACATTAGCATTGGCTTGCTACAATGGTTTGCTCAGAATAAGCTTATGCTTGCGGATAACCTTTTTAGCCATTATCACCATGGGTGGCCCAATGAACTTACCATCCTTAATGGCTACGCCCTTCCCTTCAGTTTGGGATAGTTCATAAAGTCTTAGCATATCTTCGGCATCGGTAACCTCTTGTTCTGTAGGTGAAAAATACCTGTGGACTAACTCCAACTCCTTGGGATGCAGCACAAGCATGCCCTCAAAGCCAAGGTTTTTGGCAACTTTTAGGTTTTCTTCCAGGTCCACTAAATCATGAACGTTAATATGAACGGTGTCGATTGGAATTACACCGGTTGCTCTTGCTGCCATGGCTATTATAGCACGTGGAGTGAAGAGGCTTTCGTGAGCCTCGTCGTGAATCCCCTCAAGGTCAGCGATAAAGTCCTCGCAACCATAGGCAATGGCAACAACCCTTTTTGAAGCTTTGCAAATATCTTGTGCATTAAGTACAGCGGCAGCCGTTTCGATCAGAGGGATTAACTTAAATGTTCCAATTTCAAAACCTTTTTCATACTCTATGGTTTCGAGCAGCTTATCGATAAAATAAACATCCTCGCCCAACTTCGACTTGGGGTACATAAACCCATGCACACCGGGAATGGTAAGCTGATAAACATCCTTCAGAAGTTGCCCGCTCTCCCTGTCATTTATTCTTGGAATGACCATATGGTTGTTGAACTTACCCTGCTTTACCCATTGGCAAATCATATCGCGAGCAATCTGCTTGTTGATAATGGGTTGAACTGAATCCTCAATATCAAGTAGCAGTACATCAGCCTCCGATCGGGCTGCGCTACTCATTAACCGTTCGTTGTGCGCTGGTACAAACATCAGGCTTCGCATCAGAAAGTCGCTCATGGGGTTCTTTTTTTTATTAGTACCTTTCTACGAAAGCTAAGAATGTCCTGATTATTCTGATTATAGGCAATGGTCTCCACATAAACAATCCCCCTGTCGAGCTTTGATTTCGACTCGTTTTTGTCAAGAACTTTGGTTCGAGCATAAATGGTATCATTAATGAAGACCGGGCCCAAATGCTTCACATCCTCGTAGCCGAGGTTGGCGATAGCCTTTCCGCTGATATCTGGAACGGTGATGCCCACAACAAGGCTGAAGACCAATGTTCCCACAACCAACACCTTGCCATACTGCTGCTTGGCAGCATAATCGATATTGGTGTGAACGGGATGATGGTTCATGGTGAGCAGCGAGAACAGGTTGTTGTCGCTCTCAAAGATAGTCTTCGAGGAACTGTGATCAATCACTTCTCCAACCTGAAAATCTTCGAAGTAACGGCCTATCTGGAAGGATGACATATTAAATCAATTTTATATTAATGTTTTTTATTCCTTCTTAACGAACCGCATAAGCACTGAGTGCTTTTTGGCAATCAAATATAGCACTAAAAGGATAAAAGTGAAAGCCGAAATCCACAAACCCTTCATAAATAATGGAGTAATATATTTAAGTTCTATTGCATGCGTACCTTTTAAAAGCGGAACACCAATAAAACCAGCATTCACTTTAAAGAATTCTGTTTCTTCACCGTTCACTTTAACTGTCCAACCATTGCTGTAAAGTATGGAAAAAAAGAGCACGCTGTTGGATTCCGTTTCAATTGTTCCCTTTATATGCGATGGCTTGAATTCGGTGATTTGGAATTCTTTAGCACTATTTACTTTTTGATAGGATGCTAATAGTTCTTCAATTTCAACATTTTGCAATGATTGTGCAATATCGATAGGTTTCATTCGGTATACATTCACCAAATCGCACCTTGCGCCATTCTGCAACAGTAAATTTGCCATATCAACATTACCATTCATTACGGCCCAATGCAAAGGTGAGTTCCCGTCATCCCAACCAACAAAATCAATATCTAGATCTTCGTATTCGACTAAACTCTTAACTCGTTTAAAATCGTTTGCCTTAACGGCATCCATTAACATTTGGTTATTTGAATGGAACCTATCATGCCCATTTATAAGATCGTTAAAAGCATTTTCATCTCTGGACTCAACTATAAGGTAGGAATGAGCATAAATATCCTTAATATTATCTGAGAATTCAGATATCTGGTTGCTAAGAATATATCGGTTATAGGTAAATCCTAACGGTTTGTGATTTGTATTTTTGTAAAGGTAAATCTCATCTTCACTCTTTACTAAATCATAATACTTTACGTTTAGTTTATTTTTAGTTAGCAGATACTTTACACTGAGTAAATCTAATAGCGAATATCTATTAATGGTTGGCTCCCTATTGGGTAAATGGCGGATTTGCTTACCATCGGTTAATCCAAAGAATTGGCAAAAATCAACGTAACTTTTGGGGTTCATCGAACTATAGGCTTTTATTCCGTAGTAGTCCTGAACCATTGCATCGTTCGTTCGTTGAGAAAAGTACTGTTTATCAACTCTATAAAAGGATGAAGAGTCAGTACTTTTGATATAATCTACAATCGGTATTGTAGAATCGAAGTAGGGAATGCTGTTTTTTTCTAGGGTATTCCTGTTATTGGTTGACGAATAGTGTATCAGAACAACCTCGGCACAAACAGCAACAAAAAAAAGTAATTTGAAGATAGAATTATTGTTTTTGCTATTTAAAAGCACTAAAAAATAAAAAGTAAGAATCAGAATAACAACTAGCACTTGTTTTAATGTGAACAAGGCCAAGCGCTTATCGAAATTTAAATAGACAAATAAAAAAAGGATTACCAAAAATCCTATATAAAAAAGGAAAGAAGCGGTTAGAATTTTGTTTGAAAGATTCTTCCCTTCGATAAAGTTTGAAAAAATAGTTGCTGCAAGCACAAGGTTAAAAACAATGATACCGTAAGTCCATCGGTACATTGGGTACTGAAATCCATTAAACACTTTAGCAAAAACTGGAAAAGTAAGAAATAATAAAGATATTATTAGCAATAGTATACAAGCAACTCGTTTACGGCGATTCTCAATATTGAATACCTGAGGGATTAATAATAAGCTGAGCAAACCTGAGTAAAGTTGGGGCGACTCGTAGTAATTACCCTGATAGATATTGAAATTTTCTGTCCACCCAAAAAAATTATGTGCACCACCTGTTAGGTCGTTAGCGAAAAATCGGCCCAAGGCAGTAATATAGAAACGAATACTCTGAATATCGGAAAAGGTACTGACAACATTAAGTTTTTCTGCCGATAAGTTGATTCGGGGAGAATTGATGAGTGAATTAATGGCAGGTAAGTGAATAAAAAACACCAACATAAAAGACAAAACAACCAAACCATAGTAACCCAGTATCCTTTTAATACTATCAGTTAACGAAAATCCATTATAAAACAACCTGAATATGAAATAGATGGATATTATTATCATAATCTGATAAAACAGGTATAGCGACAGGGAGCAGAAAACAAGGCTTACAATAAGCAATCCGAACCTTTTTTGGCTTACAAAAAGTTCGGTTGAATAGAGCAGTAAGGAAAAATACACCATGTAAGTAGCAAACTGGTAGTGCTGGCCCCATAGCATTATAAATCCATTAAATGCGAATAGAATTGAAAAGATTATGGAGGTGTATAAATCCTTATTTAACAACCGAAGAAATAAGTAGAAAAAAAAACCTGAAAAAACTATTTTAATGATGTTGATATAAACAAGTCCCTCGGCAAGATTCTTGGTACCAAGGAGCAAAAAAGCAGCATTGAATAGATTAAGAGTATTCCCTATTAGCGCTGTGAGGTAACCGTTTCCAAGCCCATGGTAAAAGCTAAATACTGGAAAATCGGAAAAATGGTTTACAAAGAAATAGATAGCCGGGTAATACACATTTATTGTGTCGGACCCAATATCGTAAAATAGAAAAAGGTTGTTACCAAATATATACTTATGGTAAAGGATTAATGATAAAACTGCTAATGTGGGCAGCAATACAACTAAAGCCGGAAAACGTGAATTACGAACAAAACTCTTTATACCAAAATACTTTACAATAATCAAAAATATTAAACCAAAAACCGCCGAAAAGAAAATGACAGAAGGAATCCAGTTTATTCCAGAAACTAAGACACCATCTTCAAATCGGGTATGGTAAAGGTTGGGATAAAAATAGTTAACAAAAATCCAGATAGAAATAGCTATAAGTGGAACTGCCACTATTATCCGTTCTGAATATTTTGTCAAATAGTTTTTAATAACTCCCATCTATCATTAAAGAGATTTAGTTTTTTAGTTGAATTTCTAATCAGCCTTCAACTAATTGTCTTTATGGAGGTTGGAATGATACTCATCGAAAGTGGTGGTTATATGGTAAATCTCTATTACTGAGCCCCGACCAGAGTTGAACCTTTTGTGCAGTGGATTCGATATCATGAACCGAAAGTAGGCCTGCATATCCTCAAGCTGTTTTCTTCGATCAGCTGGTAAATCGACCGATGAACGATTAAGGAACCTACGATAAATTGTGGGTGATGTAATGTAATACCTACCATAGAGTTCATTTACCTGATCACTATTCATAATATCTATTTTTTTAATTTGTCTTATTCCTTTTACCAAATCCACTTCAATCCTTTCATAGTAATAATTCTCCAGGTAATTCTCAAATAACTTATTTAAATATTCATTGCTACCCCTGTTATGCAGAAATGCACGTGAAATTGCCTTTGAAACTTTAATGCTCTTTCTGTTATAGAATTGCGGGATTAGATAATCAACATTACCTTCAAGTAAAATGTACTCGTTTTCGATCAGGTTTTTTTCAACCCATTTTTGGGCAAGCACCTTATTCGTCTCCTTCCAATTGTATTTTTTAATGTAGTTCTGTAAATTTGGGTATATTATGAAATATGCCGAAATAATTACGATTCCAGCAATTACAACTTTCTCAACACTTCTTTGTAAATCGGGTTTTATTTTTTTTGATAGTAATGCTAAATTATATACCACACCAGCAATTGCTAGCAAAGAAAGCAATCGAACCACATTAAATGCTGGCAGAAACCAATAGTAAGTTATTTCAGGTGAATTAATATAAGGAATTATCAGGAGGAATAATGATAAAAGACTTGGTATAACTATTTTTATGTATCGCTTTGAGAACACCAAAAGGAAGAACGATAACACAATAGGCAAACCACAATATTTATAGAATATTTGATAAATAGCAATTAGCCTATCTGTATATGTATAATAGTAAACTTTACCCCACTGAAAGCTTGATGCTGCTTCGGCTCCCCCTATCCCTTTTACGCCTATTTTAAAAATCGAAGAAATTGACTCAATATGGTTTACATAGGGTTGAAAAACGATTAAAGAAATGATAAATGTAAAAAGAACACCAATGACATGATGCCATTTAATAGTTTTATCGTATGCTCTATACATTATATATGCAATGAGCAAAACAACCATCGGAAAGGATGAAATCTTTGTGCTAATTGCTCCAGCTATTGTAATAGCCAGCAGATATAAGTACTTTTTCTTATTACTTCTAAAGGCAAAATGGATTGAAAGAGCAACAAAGAAACCAACCAGAAGGTCTGTTCTTAAGTAGTTTGCAAAATGAATAGCATCGTGACTTGTGATTGAAATTAATGCAAATAGAATAATTAATACAATGGGAACATCTTTATATCGTGCTGTACGGGCCAGAATTATTACAGCAATAACTCCAAAAACTGCAAATAAATACCTTGCAACAAGCACAAAGTAACCGTTGTAAAACACCTGCATTGTATACTCATCGAGCGACCCGAATTTGCCAATGGCAATCATTGGCAAAGCCAATAGCATGTATACTGAATATAAAATATACATACCCAAACTGCCGTAACCATACCAACCCGGATCAAAGTTGCCGCCAAAATAACCTATGGCAAAATGGAACAGGGCATTTTCATCTACACGCTCTCCAAAGAAATCCCATATTGAGTGAACCTGAAATAGAGGTATGGCAAAAATTAACAGTATTAATCCTAACTGTTTAATAGATAATCGAAATCTTGGCGGAGATCTAAAAAAAGCCAACAAATCATGGAACTTAACTTTTAAAAAGTTTTGATAAAACGGAACCATAATTTTATTCAGAACAAAAGCAATAATTTTTGTATGAAAAACTAGACAGAAAGCTAAAAATACTGCTGAGATTGCCAGATGTATAATTAATGGAATCCAGTTTGTTTCTAAAACAATGGCTCCCAGTTCGAATGAAAAATTTGATGCATTATAATCAATGTACAAATAAGTTATATAAGATACCGCTACAATAAAAGCAGTTAAAACTGTAACTCCAATGTATTTCTTTATCGAATTCATTTACTAAGATTAATTCAGCGACTTACTATTCGGTAGTTATCAGTCCCCAATTGGGGAACTTTTACAAAATCAACCTCAACATTGTACGTTTCTACAATAAATATTTTTAAAGAAGTAATAAAATTGTTGGGGCCAATAACAATAGCATGAGGGTTGTCGATAAAAATTGGTAAAATATCCTTTGCTTTTTTAATTCCTAAGCCTTTTTCGAGCCTTTGGTAATAATGGGGTGAAAAAGTTGTCCATCCTCCACCCACGCTAAAGTAATTCAATTGATAATCATTTGATTTAAAGGGATTTTTATTCACAAACCCCAATCCGCTCTTACCAGGTTTTGTCAGAATTATATAGTCATTATACTTATCATTGCTCTCTTTAACTTGCTCCTTAAGGATTCTTCTTCTTTCATAAACCTCTCTGATGCTTAAGGTGCTTTTTATTTGTTCCTTTACTATAAAGATTGTGAGTACAGCGATGACTAGACTGAAGAATGCTGATATATACTTAGGATACAGATGCAGATTTTTTTGAATAGAAACAAAAAAGAATGGAACAATAGTAGTTCCAAGAATAACCGGATCAAAAACCCTGTCTTTTATTAAATACAAATCAGACAAGTAAATCAATGCAAAAAAAACATATATAAAATTTAAGATTACCAAAAAAATAAAATATGCATTTCTCTTATGTAGAGTTATTAAGATAACATTAATAAAAAGAAGAAAACCGAGGTAATAGCGATTCCATAATCTTTTTGAAGCCTCAGGAATTCTATAAAAAAATTGCTTTAATTTTTCACCCTCGGAGGATTTGGGATAGGCATTAACAACATTCGAAAGAGTTGTAACATTGTACTTATCTTCATGTGCAAAAAACCATTGAAGTAATATCAAAAAATCGTTCTTCGACCACCCATTGAGTTGAAATACCTCTTCATTGTCGAACACCTCAAAAGCCATCATATTATCGTGGATTTGCCCCCTAACTGCATTGAACCTCCTAAAATTTTTATACTCTTCACTGGTCCCGTATTTGTAGGTAAAATATTCGGCATATCTTGTAATGAATAACGGTAATAGCAATAGTAAAAAGGAAAAAATCAGAGAACGAATATTACCTTTAAAATAAACTATTACAATTCCTATAAGAATAGGAAGTGAAAACAAAAGCACACCGTATGTAGCCATTGATCGGAATAGGAAGGATATACTCAGTAAAACTCCGGAAACAATTTGGGGTAAATATTTAGAGTTGGTTTTATAAATACTACAAATAAACAGTGCTATTCCTGAGAAACCAACCATAAAGGCAGTAGTGGTAAATGTTAACGAAACTATGAATTGTATGAAGAATAAAATGGATGCAACAGCAATAAATAATGAAAGGATTGGTGGCAACTCCCTTTTCCTTATTAATCCTATAAAACAATACAAAAGAGCTGCAAGCGATAAAAAATGGACAAACATTAACGTTAACGCATAGAAACCCACCCCATTATGCAGCGTATATAAAAATTTAATAAACTTTCCCGCTAATACCGATAAAAATACTGCATCGTGCCCCTCGGCAAGAAAACTCTCAATGGCTAGATCGTCGTTAACGTGAAAGTGAATGGGAAAAAGCAATGATAATAAAACTATTATAATTGCTGATAAACAAAGGCTAATTAGTACATCAGATTTTTCTGATTTTTCGATCACATTATCTGAATCTTTATCTAGATTTCTGTTTTGCTTAATGATAAAATAATTATCAACAAATTCGCTATTCCAAAATGCATTAACAAGATTAAGAATAGTTCTATGATAAATTTGAGCTCCAGCAACAATCACCACGGTAAAAAATAGATGGATTATTAAAGGAATCCAGTTAGCTTTTGTAATTACAACACCATCAATAATACTATAATCCTTAAGGCTATAGTCAAATAAATAGTAAACAACTGCAGAAATAATTATGACTACTATTGTAGAAATAGTTCTTGTTGAAAAAATACTTCTTTTTAATCTTTTTAATTGATCGGTCATTTAAAAAATAGAAAAAATCAATAGTAACTCCTTCAGATTAAAGGAGTAATCAAAAAAAATGATCCGAAATGAAATCAGGAGAAAGTTGATTATCAAAGGATCTCTCTAAAAAAAGGGTGTTGTGTTTTGTTTAAAAAAATTAGATCTAAATTAAATTCAAGGACTTAATTTAGGTTAAATCAAAAATTAATAGATTTCTTTAAAGGAATAATAAATAGTTGTTGGGATTATTTCTTGATCTTGCTAATGATTAAATCGTAATTCTTCCCAGAAAGATCTCTGACAACATCATTCTCTACAACTTCGAAATTCCAATAAGAAACCAACGATTTTTCCTTACTAGCTTTTTTAATGGTAATTGCAGTTTTATTAATCTCCGATAATGACAATGCTTTTCCCCAAATACGAATGTCTGCAACAGTAGCATCAAGCGTGTTATTACCATGTGCCATAAGAATTATTGCATTTTCAGTATTAGCTGATCTGGGCAAAGCTTTAAAAGTTTTTTTAGCAGCAGATTGCCCATTTACAAGCAGTTCCATATTTTTATTTTCACGATCCCTAATAGCTGTTATTCGAACCCATTCGTTTAGTGGAATCACCTCTTCAGGGATCCAATCCAGTACAATAGCTTTATTCCCATCCCCGTAATACCACTGGGCTTTATCTTTACTCCTAACTCTTAAATGAAACTCGTTTTTCGCATCAGATTCTAACTTCGAAACTATTGTTGTCCATTTCGTAGGATAACTATGAAGCATAATATACATATCAACGGTAACACTTCCTGTAAGAAGATCTGAGGAAAATGGCTCTGTCTTGGCCCATTCTTTATTAAACTTGTAACCTTTAAGTTCCCTCTCTTCTGTTGTTTTGCAACCTACTAAAAGAGTCGTAATAATTAGTCCAAGAATTAAAAAATTAATTGTCCTTTTCATGGTATTTAAAGTTATTAGTTCATAATTTATTCCAATACAAAAGTAATTTGATTATTTTAAAAATAAACAGATAAACAATTTGTTACTCGTAGAAATATTTTCTCTAGTTTAATGTAAAAAATGGTTTTTCAACTCGATCAATTTAAAAATATATGATTATCCGCTATAATACCTATATCATTTTTACGTCATTGCGAAACCCTTGTTCTTTAAGGGTTGAAGCAATCTCTTCAAAAAAGATCGCTTCGGAAAGTACCCTCGCGATGACTATAACTTTTTGTTGTACCTGTCATCACCACATTATGCCTAAAATTTTTGGGTGAGTTCTCGCAATGTCGAAGGCTTTATTCTTTTGGTGTTTCATATGTTTTTCATCACTTTAGGCATATTTGCGGATAGTCATATAAAAATAATAACATCGGTTAATTCTAATAAACCCTCAAATAACTCTAAAAATAGTATACTAGCCTATGTTCCAGAATGGTCTTATGCCATCATGTGGAAAGAAAATTGGTTTAACCTTATACTTTGATTTTGGAAAATTTTTAATGTTTAGCTTTATTCTTGCTCTTTCCTCTGCAGCAAAAAATATGGGCAAGAATCTGTCATAATCAAATTCTTCAATTTGCTTATAAGGCCAAGCTTTGCCCATATGTTTTACTATCCATTCGGCACCCTTTATAAGCCCTGCACCATTTGAACATTCGTATTCCCAAAGATCAACATTATACCTTGAGGCTATTTCGGCCAGATTAATCCAACTCTGATAATTAAAGCATACGTAATGAGCTGTTATCGTACGATCGAGTTCGTGGGGTTGTGATCCATCAGGCATGAATTGCTGGGGAATACGCGACTGCGCTCTTGTAAAAGTTTTAAAGAGTACATCTTGATTATTGATAAACGAAGCTATTGATGCTACTTGCAAATCGTAGCAAGTACCATGATTGTTCGATGCTCTAACTTCTGCTTTACCCTGAGGAGAGTTGAGTAGCCATTGAAGTAAATCGTTTAACCAGTCCTTAAAATTACCGACAATACGATCTGTCAATAAATTATAATCAATTAATAAACGTATTGCATCAAGATAGTAGTATAGATCCTTAGTTTCGATAATTCCAGTGCATGTGCCTTGATTTTTATCGTGCCCCATCCTAACCTGACCATACATAAGATGCGGATTCATCCTAGTTTCAGGATCAATAAAAAAGCGCTGAAGGATTTTAACAGCATGACGGGCAAACTTTTTATCATCGGAAAATTTTGTTGCCAACACAAGTATAGTGGAGTCGTCAAAAACTCTTTGCAAACGAGTTCTATCATACTTATCACTTTCAATTTCATACATTCTTGTACCGGGAACGCGCTCACCATCCTTGCGGATATATGGCAATCCATCTTTCGTATCGGGATTTGGCCACCAGTATGGCGCGGGATGCCAGTAATCATTTTTATTCCCACTTGGGGGCAAGGTTGTTTTATCGATAACCGAAAATGGACCACGGGTTAAAGCTTCCTCTGCATATTCTACGAGCAGATTGATAAGACTCCTCACATCTTCAGATTCTCCTTTTGTAAACTTATCCTTTTCTTCATCAAGATTAGCAGCGTTAAAAGATGTTAGCCTATTCTGAATGTTATCCGAAATCGATAGGTCTACATGATTAATCGTTGAAATAATTGCATCGACTCTGGCTAATACCCGTTGCTTAATACTTTCGCTTGTATCCTTCTCCTGCTCCTTATTCCCCGAAAAAAGCCGAGCAACCCAACCAGCATAACCAAAATTTCCGGCATCAGGCGAAAGAGGCTTTCTCTGTAAATCCCACGAATCATCCTTAGGATAACCATCCCACTTACCAGGGATTCCAAGTCTCCATAAAAGTTCAACTTTAGGTCTTCTTCCGTAGGGGAATTCTTCATTAAACTTTTCGGTTGCATCGTTTCTAAATATTAACTGAGGTTCCTCAACGGGGTCAGGAATAAAGTTATCCTTCAGAAGATCCTCGTTGTTGGTAACCCTTGTCATTGGCACCACAAAATATTTCTTTTGGGGTGATAATCTAATATCATCTATTATTTGCTTCCAAGCTTTTTCAGTTAAAAAACAATTTCCATCCCACGGTAGAATCCATTTCGCTCTCAATAAACCATCGTTCAGTGCCAAATTGCGTGCACCGTTGTTGTTCATTATATAGTTGTTCTTTAATCGATAAACAGCAGCAATGGCTCTATCCTGCTTATTCTTATCAAGGGCCTGAAATTCTTTGCTTGCAAGGTAACCCGGCTCAGGCAAACAGCTTGTATCGTAGCCAATCTTTTGGTATTCCTCAATATTGAACGGAATATGCAGAAATTGTCGATTATGCTTTTGAAGTAGCTGAATTATCAATTGCTCTTCCTCCTTATCAATAATCCTATTCACCACGAAACGCTTTTCGCAACTCTCAAAATTAGGTTCATTCTCAAGAATAAACTTAAGATTTTCACGCGATTGCCCTTTCTTATGGCGAGGATACAGGTCGTTACCAATTATTCTATATAGTACAAACCGGTCGTCCTTATTGTTTACCGATTGCTGTTTCTCTTCATCCTGATCTTTGGCATTGGCTGTTTTTTCAACGTCCTTCCAGGGAACAAAATATTCCTCAGCCAAAGGTTTTAATTTCTCTAATGGCAATAATCCATCGAAACCCGTTCTAAAACGTTCTCTAAAAAGCTCTTTATCTTCAGGAATGTTCTCTTTAAAAACCTTATCCTTATCAATTTCAACAAGGGTAGAGTTTGGATTGTAAACGAAAGAATCTAAAACACGTGCAATAACGGTGATCTCGTTATCAGCTTTATGAGCATTGTAATCAGGGTATAATACGGAATCACCGTAAATTCCTTTGATCCAACTCATCCTTATCATTCCAAAGGCAGCCACCCTTCCCCTCCATTTTCCACAGTTAAAAGCCAGTAAACCCTTGCCCGTTTTCTCCAGATCATCGTATGCCAGCTTCAACCAATCCAAGCCAGGGTATGCGTCTTGGGCCAGATACACAACATACTTTACATCCATTCTCCTTGCCGTGGTATTCAGAACATTGATAAACCCTTTACGGAGCGTATCGTTAACAATTACAATTCTGCATTCCATCCCTGCCCGCTTGAGCAGAAATTTGGCGGTATCAATTCCCATTTGGGTGTCGATACAGGGCATAATTATGGCAACACCGTTGGGGTTTGAATAGGAAAAGATCTCGATGTTTTTGATATCAACCACGAGAATACTATCATCAATGGTAACTATTTGCTCTTTCTTCTCAGGTATCGTTTCAATGGCGATAATTTGATTCTTAATATTAAGCGGTACCTTTTCCCATTTACACGATGTAATTGGATGCTCCCAAATACTATTGGACAATACTATTGGTATATTTTGTGATTTTATTAAAGTAGATAAAATTTCTAGCATTTGATTATCTGTTGAATACCAAATGCTTGTGTCTCCAAAGTAAGTGTTCAAATTATCATTACAGGAGCTTAAGATTTCCTTAAGGTTATCATTGTCAAATTCTTCAGGGTTAATATCAATAACTACTTTAATACATTTGGGAATAATTGTAGGAATAAACAGCTGTTTCTCGTTAAGCACTTTAAGATGAACAACCACTAAGTCATCGCAAGTAACTTTTTCGCCATAAACAAGCATTTGCACACTGTCGCCATCAATCAAATCCCGAACATTTGGATCGAATTTAACCTTCGATACAAGATCGAAAATCTCCATGTGAACTAAGCCTAACTTGAATTTCTCCTTCTTTTTCGATTTTGCATCTTTAATAAGGGCATCAACATTCTTGTCCAGAATTCTGAAATCGGAAACCAGAACTAAATTGAAATGCCGTTGTTCAACAATCTTAGGATCTATCAATGAATCCATAATCCATGGAACAGGGAACGGTCTCTTTTTAAGGGGAAAAGCATACTTAATTTCCTTCGATTTGGTATAGTAATGCAGGTAGCTGTCGCGATACTCCTTTCGTGAACCCATTGGGAAGCCCGGGTAGCCGAAAACAGGATTTCCAGTAAGCGATGCCTCAGAGTAGCGAGCAAATGAGAGGGGTACGGGTGGGAGTTCAATAATGGATTCTGCGCCAAAGGCAATGGCAAGCCGTTTATGCAATTCGGTATCGGCGCCGTAACGTACGCTGTCCCAATATCCAAGCTTATCGAGTACGGCTTTACGCCGAAACATAAGCGATGAAAGATTAATCTGCATGTAATATCCCGGATTGTTGCGGCGGTAAAATCGTAGCTCAGGGGTTACCCTTGCCCATTGCGAGATATTCGCGATTGCATCGGGATTTTCAATAAGGTGTTTGACCTGAAATGCTATCTTTTCAGGGTGCGACCAATCATCGGAATCATTACATGTAACGTAATCCCCTTGAGCAACCTGAAGTGCCAGATTTCGTGCTACGTAAGGGCCCTGATTGATTTTCGATTCGATTAGCTTAATCCTTTTGTCTTTCTGCTCGAACTCCCTTACAATCTTTATAGTATTATCGGTACTACAATCATCAACAACAAAAATTTCGATATTGCTGTAGGTTTGGGCAATAAGAGAGTTTAAGGTTGTACCAATAGTTTCTTCAGCGTTAAAGGCAGGTACAATAATGGTAACTTTAATAGGGCTTTCAGTATTAGAAATAGATTTTGCTTCTGAGCTTAATGCCATTAAACTATCGTAGGTAGATTGGGTCTTTTGGTTATCAATGGTTATAAGGGATAAGCCATGTTGCTCATAAATCCTATTGATAATGGTAAGTTTTTGATGCAAGGAAACCTCTAGGTTAGCTGAAGCCAAAACAAGATCTATGTTTGAAGCAATTGCTAATGAATTTGCAATTACTGCTTTTGCTTTGCTAATATTGCCTAGTTTTTCAAAGCATTCGGCTTCAATTAGAGTTAATCTTTGATTGAAATTTACATCAAATTCATTCAGGGAAATCTTGCTGATATATTCTAATGCTCTTTGTGCATCCTCCTTGTTTTCCTTGTTAGCATGCCATAGGGCAAGTTCCCACCCTGCAAGGCTTTGACCGTATTGGTTACTTTTTTCATTGAAAATATTTATCAAATCGGTGAATGCTCTACTAAAACCAAACTCTAATAATTTAATCCTAATTTTTTTAATTTCCCTTTCTGTTTGAAGTCTTTTTATTTTAACTGGTTCAACTTTATGATCTTTTTTTTCGGTATTCTGAATACTTTTTTCATCATTCTTTGTCTTTATTATACTTTGATAAAGATCATAGTATTCATCAATCATTTGATGAATAGTCTTAAAATTAATCCTATTTACATTTGATTTCTTTTCAAGAAATTCAATTTTGTCATTAAGTACAGAGATTATTTTATCGTACCATTCTTGAGGGCTTATAGGATCTAAAGTCCATCCACCTTTTTCACGAATTATTCGTTCTCCCACAGCGCCATATGTAGTACCAATAACTGGAACACCAAACATCCAAGACTCGGTTAAAGTATGGGAAAATGTTTCGTGACAAATTGATGGTATAATAGTTATGGATGGTTTTATTTTTTTAAAATATCCCTGTAACTGTTCTCGTTCGTACTTCCCATATAAAAAAATGTTATCACATGATTGGTACTCATTTAATAATCCAACTACTTCACCAATTACATGCAATTTAATAGGACCATTTTTTTCATTATTTATTCTCATCAAATCTAAAACCAAACGGATACCCTTTACCTCGTTAAGTGCACCAAAAAAAACAATATCTAAATTTTTACCTTTTTCAGGTATTTTACAGAGGTCAATTATTTGATCTATTATTCTACCATGCTCAATAAGTTTGAATTTATTAATATCAAGATGGGTGTAGTTTTCAAGAATAATTTTCTTGGTGAACTCTGAGGTTACAATATAAGCTTGACATTTTTCCAAAGATGGTCCCACAATACGCCCCCAATTTTCGCGAAAATCTGGTCTTAATCTAGATATTTTCCCAAACCAATTCCTAGAAAATTTACAATCCATTTCATCAGAATATAGATTACAATTCCCATAACAAAACTTCCCATTGTTTATTAGATGAATACTGGGACATACTGCTGAGAAATCGTGAAATGAGAATACAACTGGAATCTTTTTCTTACTGTAAAATTCTATAATTCCAGGACCGCTTCCTATTAATACCCTTACATGAACTATAGATGGACTTAGACGATTTGTCAAATCAGAAAGTGCCTCAATTCTTTCCTTATTTAAATCTCTAATTTCATTCCAATGGTTATTGAATTTGTATTTCAACACCGAAATGATTTCATTATTTATTGTAGTAAAAACATTCCATTCTTTTGTCCCGACTTGCAATATATAAGATAAACCCTTATTATTCATGAATTTCATCATATCAAATGAAATGTAAACCATCCCACCTCCTCCATCATGAACTACATAAAGAATGCAATCCCTTGCTTGGTTTCCCTTTTCAATTTTCCATTGATTCTGACCTGTTGTTAAACTTAAAGCCCTAGGTTCCTTATGCCTATCTTCATTGTTTATGCAATCGAACGCCTTACGACCTTCTGATTTCCCATAAAGAATATAATGAACTAGTGGGTTTATCCCAACCTGAGCAACATCATCGTAGTGTTCAAGGTAGGCATTTGTATGGAATTTTGGACTTGGGTTTCTTCCCTCAAATACGCCTCTTCTTACAAAGTGCTTTATTGGATTTATCCCTGTTATGGCAATATCAGGGTATTGCTTTAAATACCAATCCGAATCGAAAATCTTTGAATTACGAATAATTTTAATGTAATGCAAAATCCTTAGTTCTTGCCTCAGCTTTTCTATTTGAAAAGTAATCCCAAAAAGAAAAAGCTTTATTAAAAATGAATAAGAAAAGATGATCTTCCTAATGATTTTGCCTACAAATCGTAAAGGTTTTGTTATTCGCCAACTTTTTGAACTCAGAATACTTCTTACTTCTTTATCCTTTGCTTGTATCTTTGTACTGAGTTTTTTGTTAACAATTCTTTGCTCTTCAATTTTTCTATTTAAATCAACTATTTTCTTATTTCTTCTTTCAACAACTTCTTTATATTCTTGTAGCTTCTCATTCCTTTTCTTTGCAAGTTCTCTATATTTCTTGATCTCTTCGCTTAAATCATTCAAACGATTACTTACACCTACAAACTTGTCATTCAACTTAACTCTCTCGATTTCAATTTTTTCTTTGGTTGATTTTTCAGAGATTAACAATTCGTTAAGTTTATTCAACTTATCGATGAGCTTTTGTATTTTATCATCTTTTTGATCTATTAAATTTTTTTGCTTTACCTGATTATCTCTTACACTTGCAATAAGATCATTCTTGATTTGAAGAATTTTTATGAATTCTTGGATTTTTATTTCTTGATATGAGATTTTTTCATTTTTCTTAACAATTAATTCACTCTTTTCTAAAAGTTTTTCTTCAAGTAAAACAATCCTATTATTCCTTTTTGCAATTTCCTCCTTGAGTTCTCCATACTTTTTTTCGAGAGTGGAAACATGATCATTACGTTTTGATATTATCTCCTTGAACTCTTCTAGTTTACCCTCAAGTTTTAGTATTCGTTCATTCCGTTTTGCATAGGATTCTTTGTACTCGTTTACCTTTGCTTCAAGTGTTAATATTTTTTCATTTCGCTTTGCATTGGATTCTTTGTACTCTTTAACCTTTGCATCAAGTGTTGATATTTTTTCATCGCGTTTTGCAATAGACTCCTTAAAGGAGTTCAACTTTACTTCTAGAGATGATATCTTTTCATTTTTCTTAAGAATATACTCTTTATTTTTATTTAGGCTGAGTTCTAATGCTGCTATTTTTTCTTTTCTGTTTTCAAGGTATATTTTTAAAGCCTCAATCTGTTTGGCATTTTTTTCGACCTCCTTTTCAGATTGTCTAATGCTTCTTTTAAGCGATAACACTTCTTCTTTAACATCCTCTTTCTCTTGTATAGCAAGGATCCTATTACCAAGAGTTGCAAAAAAATGTTGAATAAAAGGATCTTTTTTTGTGGTTTCAACGAACTTAAGAAATTCTGAAGGAATGCTCTTCCCAACACAAACAACTCCTAACCCATGCCCATGTAAAAATTCGAACGAAGGATACTTGTTTTTAATCTCTTCAAAAAACTTCCATACTCCAAAACCTCTCTCCCTAACGTTAGTATCATGCATAATAATAACCCCTTTGCTGCTTATCTTGGGTAGCCAACTCTCAAAATCATGCTTAACGGCATCATAGGTATGCAAACCATCAATATGTAAAAGATCAATGCTCTTATCGCTAAAATACTCAAGTGCATTGTCAAAGGTCATCTTAAGCAAGTATGATATTTGTGGAAAATGCTGATTATTAATTCTCTTAACTCTTTCGTAAACATCAGTACTATAAAAACTTGCATGCTCATCACCTTCCCAAGTGTCAACAGCATAACATTTTGTGTTTATTTTTAACTCATAAACAGCCTGACAAAAGGAAAAATAAGAGTTGCCCGAATGGGTTCCCAACTCCACAAAAATTTCTGGCCTAAGCATTTCGATCAGATAAAAAGCAAACGGAGTATGTTGAACCCAACCATAAGGTTTTTCCAAAAAATTTGGTTTGCCAAAAAAATATTTACCGGTTATATTCATCTTGTAAGATTTTTCAATCAATAAAGATTTTCAGATAGGGTTTTAATCATCAAGTAACTGAACCGAATAGTTCTCGTCATCAACCACAATTACATTTCCACCTCTTTTAAACTTTGGATTCTGGTTATCAACTGAAATAATTAATGTATCATGTATCCAGTGATGTTGAACATGATTTTCTTGATCGCCATCCGATAACGCAATGGTTAAAGTATATTTTCCGACCATAATTAATGGGAATCTAAAATCTGTTCTTATTACTACAAGTTCACCAGGATTAAAACTTCTAATAGGCTGATTATATAGGTAATTATTTACAGTAAAGATTCCATTCCCTCTCTTATCCATTAAACGTATTCCAAAACCTGGACGTTCAATTGCTTCAACAACTTTGATTCTTGCATAAAAACTTAACCACTCACCACCCTTCACTGTATCAACTCTTTCATTGGTGTCCCTGATGTAAAGAGCAACTTTTTCAATAATTGCTCCATACTCACCAAAAGATTCAAGTTTAGTAGAATCGGTCCATTTTATATTCTTTACTAATAATTCCTTAGATTTACCTTGATTTTGTGAATTACTTTCAATTGAATTAGGTTCAACCTGTTTTGCTGGTTGCAATTTCTTTATTTGAGTTTCGAGGCCATAGGTCATGAATCCGACATACTTCTTAACAATTTCATTTGATGGACCAAACTCTTGCACCATGCCCTCGTTAAGCCAAAGCGTTTTATTGCAGAAATTTGTTATCGCTCCTGTGTCATGAGAAACCAAAATAACTGTTCTCTTCTGATCAATAATATCCCGCATAGTACGCAAACACTTCTGCTTAAACCGCAAATCTCCAACAGCAAGTACCTCATCGAGAACCAGAATATCTGGATCAACATTACTGGCAACTGAAAACGCAAGACGGGATTTCATGCCACTAGAATAGGTTTTTAATGGTTGGTAAACAAATTGACCTATATCGGCAAAAGCAATTATCTCATCCAGCTTTGAATCAATATTTTTTTTGGAAAAGCCAAGAATAGTGCCATAGAAGTAAATATTCTCTATTCCTGTTAACTCTGGATTAAAACCAGCACCAAGCTCCAGTAAAGAGATTACTCTTCCATGTGTACTGAAAGTACCTGATGTTGGTGTCAATACACGTGATAATACCTTTAGCAGTGTTGATTTCCCACTCCCATTCTGTCCAACAATTCCCAAAGAATCTCCTTTTTTAACCTCAAAGCTAACATCCTTTAGTGCGTAAAACTCCTTGTGATATTGCTTTCGCCTTGGATGCAGGGCTTCCTTCATTCTATCCTTAGGATTACTGTAAAGGGGGTATATCTTTGTTAATGAGTTGACTTGTATGGCCAAATTGCTATCCATGTTTAAAATATAATGATTACGCTTAACGGAATAAGTGTTTTAATATGGTCTATAAAACATCTGCAAAGTGAGGCTTAAGTTTTTGAAATACAATGGCTCCAATAATGAAAAAGAGTATGGCAATAAACCAAAAGTATATGGTTAGATTGACCTGTTCAAAAAACCATTTTCCTTGTATAAAGGTTTCTCGATAACCATTAGTGATGTAAAAAAAGGGGTTTAGGTCAACAATTAAACGTTTTTTACCAAGCAAACCTTCGTGTGGCCATATTATTGGTGTTATCCAAAAGAAAAGAGTGGTAAATACTTCAATGGTTTGTTTAATATCTCTGACGAAAACCATAAGGGCTGAGGAAAGCCAGCTTAAACCAACCATTAGAACCAATGCACATAACAAATAGTAAGGTATTTGCAGCCAGTAAATTGATGGTGAATAACCATATGAGACTGCTATAATAGCCAATACAAGCAGTAAGAATAGATGTATTATCAGAACAGTAAAAAGCTTTATCAAAGGTATTATTCCTACCCTAAAATACATCTTCTTTATTAAAAACGAGTATTCAACCAAAGAACCCGATGCATTGCTTAGCGCATCCCTTATAAAAAACCATGGTATCATTGCTGAAACCAACCATGGAAGCAAGGCATATCCAGCCCTATCACCTGATCTTAAACCTATAGATATAACAAACCATATTGTAAGTATATACGCCAATGGATTTAAGAAAGCCCATACCATCCCAAGATAGGTGGATAGGTATTTCTTCTTAAAATCCCTTACCACCAGTTTTTGAATGATATAACGCTGTTGAAATATTACCTTATTGAAATAGTAAAAATTTTTTATATAACTCATCTTAATATGTTATAAGGTTTGTTTCTGGGTTATTTCTTTAAAACCTTTAGTTTATAAAAAAGTTAAAGATTGGTTGTTTGGTTTATTCAATCCATTCTCTCACACTCTAATTTTCCCACTTTTCAAACTCTTTTTGCCCTTTGCTCTTATACCTCCCTAAAGCTTCGCCCGGTCACTCCCATTACCAGGCGTAACTAGGCCTTTAGATTTCAGAAAATCTCTAAAAAACGCCTCAACCAGAACTTTAATTAGCAAATAACTGTAAATCACCTAAAATAACGAAAACTAAAGCCTTTTCGTCTATTATTATTGTAATTTGTTATCATTGTTAAAATGCAAAGCAGTTCTAGTAATGAGGTGGTTTAGTGATTTTCTTTCCATAAGGTTACAAAACTAATAATTTTAAAGGAATTGGTAATCTTTTTAAAGCCTTTAAGTCCACCGGAAATTAATATTCGCACCATAGCTTAAAGATATCTTAAGGGTAAGTAAATATTTACTAGTTTTGAGTGTTTTTTCTAATAACTATATACCATTATTTATAGCATGAAAACTTTTCTAAAAACTATTCTTACCCTGTTTGCAATACTTCTTATTGCTGGATTAAGCTTTTACTTCTTTGTTTACAACAAACCCCATGTTGATTACCTAAAAAGTGAAATCGAGGTTGAGATTCAAGCAACCGAACTGTTTTCGGAGTATGTTTCGAACCCATTGGCAGCAGCCAAAAAGTATAATGGAAAAGTCATTTTGGTAAGCGGCAGCGTTAATCTTATTGAACAATCCGACGAATTGGTAATTGCTGTAATGGTCTTCGACGATGGCTTCTTTGGTCCCGAGGGTGTTCGTTTTTCGTTGCTTGAAAAGCAAGAGGAGAAAATAAAAATTGATAAGCCAATAAGCCTGAAAGGCTTTTGTACCGGATACACCGGATCGGATGTAATTTTGGAACACGTTTCAGTTTTTGAATAATTATTTAACTCCTACTCATATGAGCTTCTTTCAGAAAATATCTCTTCTACTGATTGTTGCATTAACATTGTGTGCCTTTAATGCGATTGGGCAACGCTATGCTTCGCGCAATGGCACCGTTAAGCTAAGCTACAACGCTCCTCATGGTAAAATGGAAACCATTAATCGTCAGGTTAATGTGGGGTTAAATGTAGAAACAGGAGAGTTTAGGCTTACCATGGTAATGCTATCGTTCCGATTCCACAGTGCATACAATCAGGAAAAGTTTAACGAGTACTTTATTCAGAATGCACACTTTGCCAACTCTACATTTCGGGGTAAAATTGAAGATTTACATAAGGTTGATTTCTCCAAAAAAGGAGAATACGAAGTTCGAGTTACGGGTGATCTAACCCTCCGCCAAACCACCAATAAGATTTCTGCAAAAGGCAAGTTTATTGTTGGCGATGATACCTTCTCTGGAAAAAGCGTTTTTTTGGTTAACCTCATGGATTTTAACTTTAATATCCCGCCAACAATGGAAAAACTCATTGAGGTTACCTTCGATGTTGATCTGAAAAAGCTGTAAAGTTATTCTGCTTTATTTGAGAAGGGGCATTTGTCAATAAGTAGGAAAGAAACAGCACCTTATCTTTTCCTTCGTCATCGCGAGACCGCCAGGGCGAAGCGATCTGCCTGTCCTTCCGTCATCGCGAGGAGGCTGAAGGACGACGAAGCGATCTTTTATGTACTTCCCTAGTTAAGATTGCGTCGCTCGTGCCTCGCTCGCAATGAACTGTGTTAAAAACCAAATTTAAAATGAACTTTCTTAATGTTTTTTTCCCAAACTGCCCCTTAGATTTTTGAGGGCAGCTTTGGGAAAAAAATATTAGGGCTACGCGACCAGCCTAC